>Ga0209628_10000501_pt1 | contig 24174 bp, 23 predicted proteins | sample TergutCu122P4_FD_187285 | JGI IMG/M metagenome (GOLD analysis project Ga0209628, IMG submission 187285) | Cubitermes ugandensis P4 segment gut microbial communities from Kakamega Forest, Kenya - Cu122 P4 (SPAdes) (version 2) | ecosystem: Host-associated > Arthropoda: Insects > Digestive system...
AATCGACTTCTGGGATGTCAAAGACATGGAAACACCAAATATCGATTTCACCCTCGACCATCAATACGGCAAAGGCCACGACAGGTTATATGAATACCTCGTGCAACAAAGATGGGATATGTTTCCAAATCAGGAAGATGTGCTGAGTGGAATTCAATTGATGGAAAGGATTTCGTTTTGAGAAGTGATTTGCCTTACGATCGATGCTTATCTAAAAACAGGCTATCATGTTCATTGTAATACGTAAAAAAAGACGTAATTTTGCAGTTTTTATGAGTGGATTATTTCTATAGAAATGTAATAAAGAGATAAAAATGTCAGATTCACGACCATACATATTACCCGAAAAGGAATCGGAAACGGTTGAGTTCAAGACTTCGTTCAACATAGAAACCGTTGAAACGTTGGTTGCTTTTGCCAATGCCAAAGGAGGTAGTGTATATGTCGGTGTTTCAGATACAGGGACAGTTGTCGGTGTTTCGGTTGGTAAAGAAACGATTCCACAATGGATAAATGAAATAAAAAGCAAAACAGAGCCGTCCCTGATACCCGATGCCGACATGTTAGAGGTTGAAGGGAAACAGGTTGTTGTATTATCGATGCCGGAATTTCCAATAAAACCGGTTTCCGTAAAAGGAAGGTATTATAAACGGGTTGGCAATTCTAATCATCTGCTGACCTTAAACGATATTTTGAATATGCACCTCAAGACTTTCAACAGCAGTTGGGATTATTATTTTGCTCCGGATCGTAGCGTGCTTGATATATCGGAGGAAAAAACGTTGAATCTAATCGCATTATACAATAAAAACCGAACTATCCCCATTGAAAAAGATGTTTTTGAATTTTTGTCGAAAATGGAATTGGTGCGTGACGGAAAACTGACCAATGCCGCTTTTTTATTGCTGATGAAAAACGATTCTGTTCTTTCAGATATCGAATTGGGGCATTTTCAAAATGAAATAACCATAAAAGACGGTATTACCATCTCAACCGATTTAATAACTGAAGTAGAAGAAGTTTTATCTTTTATTCGAAAACATATCAGCAAAGAATTTATCATTACCGCAAATCCTGCCCGAATAGAGCGTTGGGACTATCCTTTGGAAGCATTGCGCGAAATTGTCTTGAACATGATTGTTCATCGTGACTACACGCATCACGGGAACTCATCTATTAAAATTTTCCCCGACCGAATTGAATTTTTTAACCCCGGTCGATTACCCGACAACATATCCATTAGCGATCTGCAAAATGGGACATACGTATCCAATTGTCGAAACAGGCTGATCGCTAAGATTTTCAAAGAAATAGATTGGATAGAGCGATACGGAACGGGCATTCGGCGTATCAAGGGTTATTTCTGCGAATACGGATCGCCCGAACCACTTTTTGAAAACTTCCAACATGGCTTCAGGGTAACAGCATTTCCACTTCTAACAGAAGAAAAAAATTTAGATGCTTTAGAGAAAAAGGGGACAGAAATTGTTGATGATAATGTTACTGAAAATGTTACCGGTAATGTTACTGAAAATGTTACTGAAAATTCAAAAAACAGAGATGAAAAAATCTTGAATTTGATGATAAAAAACAAGAACATTTCATTAACAGGACTATCCAAAGAGCTATCCGTAACAAGAATGACCATAGCTAGAGATATTGAAAAGCTCAAAGCCAAAGGCTTAATTGAACGCATCGGACCCGACAAGGGCGGTTATTGGAAAGTGAAACAATAATTCTTGAAGACACAAAATGGACACTATTTCCAAAGAGAACAACAAACAAATAAGCATTTTAAAACTTAAAGTATGAACGCAAAACATGTTTTAGTAACAGGCGCAGATGGATTTATCGGTTCACATCTTACAGAAATGCTTTTGGATAAAGGTTATCAGGTGAAAGCGCTTTCTTACTATAATTCATTTAATTATTGGGGATGGTTGGATGATATGAAGCATCCGAATTTGGAAGTAATTTGCGGAGATGTTCGCGATCCGAATTATTGTCTGCATATCATAAAAAACATCGATACGATCTACCATTTAGCAGCGCTTATTGCGATTCCGTATTCATATATTGCTCCTGATAGTTATGTAGATACCAATGTGAAAGGAACACTCAATATATGTCAGGCGGCGAAGGAAAATGGCGTTCACCGCGTGTTGGTAACCTCCACATCTGAAGTGTACGGCACAGCACAATTTGTTCCGATTGACGAAAAGCACCCCAAACAACCTCAGTCACCCTATTCGGCAAGTAAAATTGGTGCCGACATGATGGCATTGAGTTTTTATAATTCGTTTGAGTTGCCTGTAATTATTGCGCGACCCTTTAACACGTATGGACCACGTCAATCAGCAAGGGCTGTGATTCCCACAATAATTTCGCAAATTGCAAAAGGTAAAAAGGAAATTCGACTTGGAGATATGTCGCCTACGCGCGATTTTAACTTTGTCAAAGATATCTGTAGAGGCTTTATTGAATTAGCGAACTGTGATGCCGCTATTGGAGAGGAGGTCAATATTTCAAGCAATTGCGAAATCTCTATGCGTCAGATATTTGAATTGATTTCAAAATTAATGAATTCGGATGTGACGTTTATCGAAGATCCACAACGTATCCGTCCGCAAAACTCGGAAGTTTTTCGGCTGTGGGGAGATAATACAAAGATAAAAAAACTAACTGGTTATATTCCAACCTACTCCATTGAGCAGGGACTCACGGAAACCATTGAATGGTTTTTAAAACCCGAAAATTTTAAAAAATACAAATCGGATATATATAATGTATAGCGACGTCATACAATTTATTCGGACAACATTTCATAAACCCGAAGGGGTCGTTCCACTCCACGCTCCCTGTTTTTCAGGCAATGAAAAATTATATTTGAATGAGTGTGTGGATACAACATTTGTATCATCTGTCGGATTATTTGTGAATAAGTTTGAAGAATTAGTGGCCGGCTATACAGGTGCAAAAAAAGCAGTAGCCTGTGTAAATGGCACGAATGCGCTGTATCTTGCCTTATTGCTTTCAGGAGTTAAGCAAAACGACGAAGTAATCACCCAGCCGTTGACTTTCATTGCAACCACCAATGCCATTTCTTATTGTGGCGCTCATCCTGTTTTTATTGACGTTGACAGCGATACCATGGGACTTTCACCTCAAAAAATGAAAGAATGGTTGCTTCAACATGCAGAAGTTAAAAACGATGGTTGCTTTAACAAAGCGACCAATAAACGTATCAAGGCATGTGTTCCGATGCATACCTTTGGTCATCCGGTTCATTTAGATGAGTTGGCGCTCTTGTGTAAGGGATATCATATTGAATTAGTGGAAGATGCTGCCGAAAGTCTGGGGAGTTTCTACAAGGGAAAGCATACGGGAACCTTCGGGAAAATAGGCGTATTGAGTTTCAATGGCAATAAAATTGTTACCACAGGAGGTGGCGGCATGTTGTTGTTTCAAGATGAAGCATTGGCGGCACATGCCAAACATTTGACAACACAGGCTAAAGTTCCGCATCGATGGGAGTTTGTTCACGACCATATCGGGTATAATTATCGTATGCCAAATATCAATGCTGCTTTAGGTTGTGCACAAATGGAAATGATCGACGAGTTTCTTGCCAACAAACGGGATCTGGCACAAAAATACAACGTATTTTTTAAGGATAAAGAACTGAAATTCTTCGTCGAACCCCAAGATTGTTCTTCCAATTATTGGCTGAATGCCGTTGTTTTGAAAAACAGGGAAGAGCGCGATAAATTGCTAACCTGGACAAATGACAATGGAATTATGACACGTCCAATCTGGCAGTTGATGCACCGACTTCCGATGTTTCATACCTGTCAATGTGGAGATTTAAGCAATGCAGAGTGGCTGGAAGAAAGGGTTGTGAATTTGCCAAGTAGCGTGCGACTTAATTGAACTGTTATTTTGGTGGCTCAACTATGAGCACCAAACGATGCAAGGTAAAAAAAAAATTTTCACATAGAGAATAGAACAATGAATATAAGACATAACAAGCCAATAGTGGCGATTATAACTCCTTGTTATAACGAAGAAGAAGTATTACCTGTTACAGCAAAAAGGCTATTCGACAAGATACAGCAACTTGTCGCAGAACAAATCATTTCGGAAAAATCATCATTAATATTTGTTGATGACGGATCAAGTGATAACACGTGGAGTTTGATCGAACAATATCATGTAAACAATCCGGATGTTTTCAGTGGCATAAAATTGTCTGGTAACAAGGGACATCAGAATGCTCTCCTGTGCGGATTGCTTTCAGCTAAAAAATTTGCAGATGCAACTATATCAATTGATGCGGATTTGCAGGATGACATTGATGTTATTGATGAAATGATAACAAACTATTGTGATGGCTATGAAATTGTGTACGGTGTTAGAGCAGATCGGGATAAAGACAGTTTTTTCAAGAAGACGACTGCTCAGGGATTTTACCGCTGTATGCATTTTCTGGGTGCAGAAATGATTTATAATCATGCTGATTTCCGGTTAATCGGAAAACACGCGCTTTGTGCACTGGCAGAATATCAGGAAGTTAATCTATTTTTACGTGGCATCGTACCCATGCTGGGATACAAATCCAACAAGGTTTATTACAGCAGAAAAGAACGTTTTGCAGGAACAAGTAAATACCCTATGCTGAAAATGATTAGATTTGCTTTTGAAGGTATTACTTCTTTTTCAATAAAACCAATACATTTAATAACCATATTGGGACTTCTACTCTTTGCAGTTAGTATTGTGATGGTTATATATTTTGCGATAAAGTTTTTTGCGGGTTATACACTAACCGGATGGGCAAGTATTGCCTGTTCCATTTGGGGGATAGGCGGGCTGATTCTTTTTTCAATTGGTATTGTAGGAGAATACATAGGCAAAGTTTATCTCGAAACTAAAAATCGTCCGCGATTTCATATCGAGAAATTATTATTTAAAGAGAAAGATGTATGAGTTTGTCATTTGATACTTTTGCTACATCCTACGATAGAGAGCTTAAGGATTCACTCCGTTCGTTTTACATCAAGGATATTTCCTTATTTGCAGAATATAAAATAAAGAAAGTTGCATCCATATTATCTTTAAAGCCTTCAAATATACTGGAATTTGGCTGCGGTACTGGTCGAAATAGTTCGTTTATGCAAAAATGGTTTCCTGAAAGCAGAATTTATGGTTGTGATATCTCCGAAAAATCACTTGAAATTGCAAGAAGCATGAATCCTTCCGTTCACTACGATACAATTACAAATACTGCTGATTTATCAAGATATAAACAACCTTTTGACTGTATTTTTGTAAGTAACGTCTTTCATCACATTCCATTCAATGAGCATCAAATTTGGCTTGACGCATTATTCGGAATACTCTCTAATAATGGAAATATTTTTATCTTCGAACATAATCCCTACAATCCAATTACAAAATTTATTTTTAAAAACAGTAAAATTGACAAGGGAGCTACTATGCTATATCCCTCATATTGTTATAATCTGCTAAAACGTGCTAATTTCAAGAAAATCAAGCGGAAATATTCACTGTTTTTCACATGGAGAAATACTGTCTTCGAGTTTATAGAACAATTATTCTGGTGGTTTCCATTAGGAGCGCAATATTATTTGCAGGGAGAAAAAAATAGTTCATATTTATAGAAAAGAAAATGAGACCGGACAATTCATATTTTGATGCTAATTTTGAGAAAAAAGCAATATATTGTATTGTTTTTTTGCTTTCAATCTTCTGCTTTTTACCGTATATTTTGTTTGGGGCAAATTCAATAGTAACTGTGCACGACAATCTGGATAGCTTTATCCCATATTATAGGATGTTTAGTGACAATGGGCTTTTTTTCAAATTTGATGCGCCAACAAAGGGGTTTTCCGAGATGTCAACCTTGTATTATGGACATGTTAATTTCACTATTACACCATTGCTTTTCGATTTTTTTAACGATTTTGTTGCCTTCTCCATAAATTACTGTCTTTCTGTTCTTTTAGGTTTTTTCTCAATGTATCTTCTGCTGAAAAAAATTGGATTTATTACAAACCCTGCCATATCCATTTTAGTTTCTGCATGTTATGCGATATTGCCTGCAGGACCAAATTTAAGTTTTGCGGTTAATACATTGCCGCTGATTATTGTTGTTTTTATTCATTTTGCATCCAATATTAAATTTTCATGGATTATACTGTTGGTTTTATTGTATCCAATTATTTCTACTTTTACAATGACTGGCATCTTCATTTTGGGCTTTTGGCTTACTGGGGCTATTGTGCTTTGGATAAAAAACAAACAGATTAATCTTAACCTGTTTACGGGTTTTTTGTTGCTTTGTATTGGATATGTCTTAACTGATATCCGACTTTTTTATGTGATGTTTGTGCTTAAAACACCGCTTAATCGCTCAATCTTTACAGTTCATCCGGTTGAAATAATCACGCAAATCAAAACATTTTTACATTCACTAATACATTACACTGCGACAGGATATTATCATGCTGCTTCTTTTCAGTTAATAATTATTATACCAGTCGTGTTTTTCGTTTTTTTGTATGCGTTGATCGCGCTGATTCGCATGATACCAAAACAAAATGGAACACTATTCTCTAAAATAGCATTGAATAAAACTGTTATTCCTGTAAAGCTTTTCTTTATTCTTGTATTTAGTATTTTAATTATTTATATGATCGCTGCATTATACGATTCAGGATTATTGAATAATTTTATTTCAAAGTATATCCCTCTACTGAAGGGTTTTGACTGGGGAAGGGTATGGTTTTTTAACAGAGTTCTCTGGTATGTGGTTTTTGCATTGAGTTTGCAATTTATTTGGGAATTCAAAACAAAAGCTTTGAGATTCAATGTTGGCGGTTTGCAAAAAAAGTTAAAAATATATCCGTTCCTTCCACGGTTAAGCGTATGGATTTTTGTTTGTTTGCAGCTTGGGTATATTATGCTCACTCCAGTAGAATTCAACGATCCGGTTAAAACATGGCTTAACGAACTGGTAATTAAAACAGGCATCGCTAAAAAGATAATACCCGGTAATAATATCGAGGCATTTGTTTCATACAGGGAATTTTTTGCGGAAGAGTTGTTTGCTCAAATCAAGCAAGATATTTCCTATACCGATGAAAGAGTTGTTGCTTTTGGTTTTCACCCTTCTGTGTTGATGTATAATGGTTTTAACTGCATTGATGGATACAACAACTCGTATCCGTTGAGTTATATGAGACGGTTTAGAGCCTTAATTGAGCCAGAGCTTGAAATAAATCAAAAGGACAAAGAGTATTATGACAGTTGGGGTGGCAGATTGTACTTATACAATGCTGTATTTAACTATAATCCTACAAGAACAAAAGTCATCTCACCAGTAAAGCTTGCTATTGATATGAATGTTTTTAGAAATGATTTTCGAGGGAAATATATTATATCAAAAGTTGGTATATCAAACAGTGAAACCCTCGATATAAAGTTAATAAATAGATATGATTCTGAAAAAAGTATTTATACAATATATGTATATACCGTAAATTTATAACACATCAAAAAAAAGCAAAATGGACAATAAAAAACTTATACTTGTTGGTGGAGGTGGACATTGCAAATCGGTAATTGATGTAGCAGAATCTACTGGATGGACAATTTTGGGCATTTTAGATTTGGATGAAAATGTTGGAAAAGAAATATTGGGCTATCCGACTATTGGAAATGACAACCAAATCCCTGCATTTATCCAACAATCTTTTTTTTTAGTTACCGTTGGCCAAATAAAGAATGTTGAATTACGTATCAAATTGCATGAACGTATTTTGATGGCAGGAGGCAAATTAGCTACTGTCATTGCATCTGATGCATATGTTTCAAAACATGCTGAAATTGGGAAAGGTACTGTCATCATGCATAAAGCTGTTGTCAATGCCGGCGCAAAAATTGGTTTGGGTTGTATTATCAACACAATGGCAAACATTGAGCATGATGCTGTGATTGGTGATTATTGTCATATTTCAACAGGAGCCATGATAAATGGTGCGTGCAATATAGGTGATAGAATATTTATGGGTAGTGGGAGCGTCTTGGCGAATGGTGTTTGTGTCGCGAGTGATTGCGTAATTGCTGCAGCCTCGTTTATCAGAAAGAGTATCGTACAAAGTGGTTTTTATGCAGGCAATCCTGCGATAATTATACATAAATAATGAGAAAGACTTTAATAATAGCGGAAGCGGGCGTAAACCATAACGGTTCCATGACGATAGCAAAGCAACTTATTGATGTTGCCGCTTTTGCAGGCGCTGATTATATCAAATTTCAAACGTTTCAAGCAGAATAATTGGTTGTCAGAACAGCAAAAAAGGCGGCTTATCAACAAACAAATATGCCTGACACAAGCGATTCTCAATTCAAAATGCTGAAAAAGTTAGAATTAAGTGTTAAGCAACACCACGAATTAATAGACTATTGTCATTCTAAAAAAATCAAATTTCTGTCAACGGCTTTTGACTTGGAAAGTGTGGAATTTCTATCTTCGCTTCAATTGGGATTGTGGAAAATTCCTTCGGGTGAAATCACAAACTATCTGTATTTAAGACGAATTGCACAGGAAAATCAACCGGTGATTCTTTCAACAGGAATGAGCGCCATGGAGGAAATTAAGGATGCCATAAATGTTTTAGTGAAGTACGGTACAGAAAAGCAGAAAATTACAGTTTTGCACTGCAACACCCAATATCCTACTCCCATTCAGGATGTGAATCTGTTGGCAATGAAATCTATGGGTAAAGAAATCGGCGTTCATATCGGTTATTCCGACCATACGCTGGGGATAGAGGTTCCCATTGCGGCTGTTGCACTTGGTGCGACGGTAATCGAAAAGCATTTTACATTGGATAGAAATATGGAAGGTCCTGACCATAAAGCATCGCTCGAACCCGACGAACTGAAAGTAATGGTAACAGCTATACGAAACATTGAAAAGGCACTCGGCAATGCCAAAAAAATGGTCACACCCTCAGAAAGCGAAAACATCCATATCGCTCGAAAAAGTATTGTGGCATCGAAATTCATTGCAGAAGGAGATATTTTTTCTGAAGACAATCTGACAGTTAAACGTCCAGGAAATGGCATTTCACCTATGAAATGGAATGATGTAATCGGGAAAACCGCGATAAGAAATTTTAAGGAAGATGAATTGATTGAAATATGAAAAAAAGAATTACCTTTGCAAAGAAATAAAAGAAACAAAACTAACAAAAAGTAACAAAAGCATATGATGACTCCCTTCAATCCTTCTTTTGGCGAATTACCATACACCATTTTAGGTAGAAGTCAAATCATTGAAAATATAAGATTTGCTTTTGAAAATAATCTTTCCGACCCTTATCGAACTGTATTATTTTCGGGAGCAAGGGGGGTTGGAAAAACGGTTTTATTAGAAAAAATTGTCGAACTTTCATTAGAATACGGATTTGTCAGTGTTAATCTTACAGCGGGCAATTCGATGATTAAGGATTTGTTTGACCAACTGTTTGAACGCACACGGCATATTTTATCGCAAGAACGAACCATAAAATCCTTTTCGATAAAGAGTCTTCATGTTGATTTTTTTGATCATAACGAAGAACTCGGTTTGCGAACAAGATTAGAACGAACGCTGTCCAAATTGAATGACTTGGGAATAGGTTTGTTGATTACCATTGACGAGATTTATAAAACAACACCCGGATTCGGTGAAATCGTTATTGCATATCAACATTTTAAGCGCGAAGGAAGAAACATCGCGCTGATGCTTGCGGGATTACCCAAAAATGTATCAGAAATTCTATCTGACAGCGAAGACACAAAAAATTTTACTTTTTTAAGGCGAGCCGAGAGGGTTATACTGAAAGATGTGCCCATTGACGAAGTCACACAACTCTATTATTCAACATTCAATGAGGCAAACAAACAATTATCCAAAGAAGATGCTGTTTTTATGGCAGAAACGACAAGAGGCTATCCTTTCATGATTCAACTTGTCGGGTATTATGTTTGGCGAAAAACGAATGAAAAGATTGAGAGAAAGGATATATTGGCAGGCATTGAGATGGCTAAAGAGCGTCTGGGTGTTTTGGTATTCGAGGCTTCTTTGGGAGACTTATCAGAAAAAGACTTGGCTTTCCTGCATGCAATGGCAAGTTTAAAAACTCCGGTTTCAACAGCGGATTTACAGAAAAAAATGAATGTTTCGCAAGGCTATATCCAACAATACAGGCTACGACTTTTAGAAACGGAACTTATTTATTCGCCTTCATACGGCAAACTCGATTTTTCAATTCCATATCTTAAAGAATTTCTTGTATGAAAACAACGGAGAAAAGTGTTAATTCGAGGCAAAAAAAAAGATGAAAAAAATCTGCATCATAACAGGCAGTCGTGCCGAATACGGTTTATTGAGTCGGGACATGCGATTTATTCAGAATTATACATTATAAATATGATAAATGGAAAGAACATATTAATCACCGGTGGAACCGGTTCTTTTGGTAAAATGTTTACTAAAATGATTTTAGAACGTTATCCCGATGTAAAGCGGTTGGTGATATACTCGAGGGATGAGTTGAAGCAATATGAGATGGCTCAAAGCTATCCGGTAGAAAAATATCCGCAAATACGCTTTTTTATAGGCGATGTAAGGGATGGGGCAAGGTTTAAAAGAGCTTGTGAAGGGATTGATATAATTATTCATGCTGCAGCATTGAAGCAAGTGCCTACAGCGGAATACAACCCCGACGAGTGTATTAAAACCAACATCGGAGGCGCGCAACATGTGATTGACGCAGCTTTGGCAATGAATATTAAGATAGTCATTGCGTTATCGACAGACAAAGCGGCAGCTCCAATCAATTTATACGGAGCAACCAAGTTGGTTTCCGATAAACTGTTTATTGCGGCAAACAATATTAAAGGAAACCGAAACTTGCGATTTTCGGTTGTCAGGTATGGAAATGTGATGGGGTCAAGAGGTTCAGTCATTCCATTCTTTATGAAAAAACGTGATGATGGAACGATTCCTGTTACGCACAAAGACATGACACGATTCAATATTTCTTTAGAAGAAGGGGTAGAGATGGTACTTTGGGCAATAAAGCATGCCATCGGAAGTGAGATTTTTGTCCCCAAAATACCTTCATATACCATTGAAACAATAGTGCAAGCCATTGCGCCAAATTGTCAAGTTGAGTATATCGGCATACGCGCCGGAGAAAAACTTCACGAAGAAATGATAACCGAAAGTGATTCCTATAACACGATTGAATTTGACAAATATTATGCCATTCTTCCCACAGATATTGATAAACAAAAGTATTTATCACATTATCAGGCTTGGGAAGTACAGAAAGGATTCAAATATAATTCCGGTACCAATACGGCATGGGAAACAGTCGAATCCATGAGGGAGAAAATAAAAAAATATGTTGACGCTGATTTTAAACCTCTATGAATAAAGCAATTTCTTACGGAAGACAAAACATCACACAAGCGGATATTCATGCCGTTGTTGATACGTTAAAGTCAGACTTTCTAACCCAAGGACCCAAAATCGGTGAGTTTGAGCGCGCATTTGCTAACTATGTCGGTGCAAAATTTGCGGTATTGGTTGGAAATGCCACAGAGGCGCTGCATATTTCTGCATTGTCTTTAGGGGTTGACAGTTCTTCGGTCGTGTTAACCACTCCGATCACTTTTGTTGCTTCGGCAAATTGTATTCCGTATTGTGGCGGGAAAATTGACTTTGTAGATATTGACCCGGAAACTGCTTTGATTGATTTGAATGAATTGGAAAGGAAATTGAACTCTAAGCCTTTGGGATATTATAGCGGCGTAATACCTGTTGATTTTGCAGGATTGGCTGTTGATTTGGAAAAGCTAAAGCACATTGCAAATACATACAACCTGTGGATTATTGAAGATGCATGTCATGCTCCCGGTGGGTACTTTGAAGATTCGGAAGGACAAAAGCAATATTGTGGCAACGGGCAGTTTGCCGATGTCAGTGTTTTTTCCTTCCATCCCGTAAAACACATTGCCTGCGGCGAAGGAGGCATGATAACGACCAACAATGAAAATCTTTACCGGAAACTTTCTATGTTAAGAACACATGGAATAACCAAAGACCCTTTGTTGTTACAACAAAATCATGGAGGGTGGTATTATGAAATGCAGCGCTTGGGATATAACTACCGCATGCCAGACATTTTGGCTTCATTGGGTATTTCGCAGTTGAAGCGGGCTAATGAAGGTATTATTCGCAGGATAGAAATAGCCAAAAGATACGACGAAGCGTTCAAAAACACATCTGTAAATATTACGATCGGCAAGTACAGGGAAGGAAATGCGTATCATCTGTATATCATCCAGGTTGAACGGCGCAAGGAGTTATACGACTTTTTGCGGAAATATTTAATTTTCACCCAAGTTCATTATATCCCCGTACATTTAATGCCGTATTATAGACAGTTTGGCTGGAAGGAAGGAGATTTGCCACTTGCAGAAAAATATTACGAGCATTGTTTGAGTTTGCCCATGTATCCAACGCTAACAAATGAGGAGCAAGATAAAATAATTGACTTAGTTCTTAGTTTTCATAAAAAACAATAATCGTTATGACTGAAATTCGAACATGTAAAAAGTGTGGTTTTATTTTAGGCACAAGACCTAATTTAAAAGATATGGATGGCGTCTGTAGCGCCTGCATCAACCACGAAAAGAAAAAATCAATTGACTTTGCAGCAAGGCAAGAATGGCTAACAAAGTATATATTAGAGAATAAGACAAATAAAAAGTATGATTGTCTCGTTGCTGTGTCCGGAGGCAAAGATTCGACAACGATTGTAAGGAAGTTATTTGAAAATCACGGTGTTAAAAAAGTTTTGCTGGTGAATTTGACAGAAGAGTTTACACACACAAAAACAGGTATCCATAATCTGAATAATATTGTTAAAAGGTTCAATTGCGATTTGATTACATTTCGGATCAATCCGGATGAATTGGCAGCTACGATGCGGAAGGGATTGGAAGATGCATTAAATCCGCTCAAATGGTTAGAGGAGCAAATTTATCAGATACCTTTGGAAATAGCCCGTATGTATGGCATCAGACTCGTTTTCTATGGGGAAAATGCTGAATTTGAATATGGCTCCTCAGAGACATTGGAAATTTTTCACTCAGCATCAGACGAAAATCTGAAAATCATTTACATGGGCGCGATCTATCCCTATTCGGCTCAAACGTGGTATGCGTGTGCCAAAGAAGTTGGTTTTATTGATCTGAATCACTTGAATGAATGGCAAAGACAGGGACAGATAGAAAACTATTCACAAGTGGACAGTATTGGTTATAACATGGGCGTGTGGACAAAATTCCCGAAATTTGGATTTCAACGCGTAACGGATATGGCCTGTCGATTTGTGCGCGATGGCATTTTAACGCTCGAACAGGCTAACCGTTTAATCAGAGAACAAGATTACATCTGTGATCCTTCCTCCAAGCGTGATTTTTGCAGAACAATTGGAATTGCAGCAGATTATTTCGACATGCTGGTTGATAAGCATGCAAATCAAGATTTGGTTGTAAAAGACATCAACGGGGTTTGGCGCAGAAAGGATTTACTATAATATGTGTACGCTAAAGGGATCTTTGATTAAGCTGGAACGGCTTGATATACATCATATCAGCGATGATTATCTGAATTGGATGAATGATTATGAGGTGGTTAAATATACAGAAAGCCGCCATATCGTTCACACAATGGAATCGTTAAAAGCGTTTATTTCTCAAGCGAATAACGCCTTTAATTATTGCCTTGCAATTGTCGATATATCATCCGGCAAACATATCGGGAATATTAAAATCGGAAATATTCATCCGATTTACAAATATGCTGATGTGGGTTTAATTATTGGGAATAAGGATTTTTACGGGAAAGGCATTGCTACCGAGGCGATCAAACTATGCGTAGATTTTGCATTTAAACAGTTAAAACTGCATCGTTTAAGCGCCGGAATTTACGATGTAAATATCGGGTCGATTAAAGCATTTGAAAAGGCAGGATTTGTCAGGGAAGGTTGTGAAAAAGAAAAATATCTGTTCGAAGGGAAAAGAATAGATTCATACATATACGGAATAATCAATGAATCGGACGAATAAGTTGATATTGGGTACGGTACAATTTGGGCTTTCTTATGGGATTAACAATTCCACAGGTAAAGTATCCAAAGCAGAGGTTTTAAAAATTCTGACCGAAGCAAAGGGTAATGGCATATCCATACTTGATACATCTTATGCGTATGGCGACAGCGAAATGGTTTTAGGAGAACTATTGGAAAAGGACGGATATTTTAAAATTGTATCCAAACTGCCGCGAACGAACGAAAATCCTCAAACAATATTTAAGGCAACAACGCAAAGAATTAAGAAAAACAGGCTGTATGGATATTTGGTTCACCACTTTGATTATTATGTAGAAAAGCCCTCGATATGGCAGGATATTCAAGGGTTTCAAAAAGATGGATTTATCGAAAAAATCGGGTTTTCGCTCTATAAGATTCAGGAATTGGACTATCTGTTTTCAAAAAATGTATCATTTGATATCGTGCAATTCCCGTATAATATATTTGACAGGGCGTTTGAGCCTTATCTTAACGAGCTGAAACAGCGTCATGTCGAAGTGCATACGCGTTCTGTTTTTTTACAGGGATTGTTTTTTAAACCAGTCGATCAATTGCCCGAAAAGTTGAAATCGCTTCAACCGTATTTGGTTGCCATGTCTGAATTTTGCAAGGAGCAGGGAATTACCATTGAAGAATTGGCGTTAAACGGAGTGATACATCATCCAGATATTGATGGCGTATTGATGGGGGTTGACAATATCGCTCAATTGCAAAAGAATATCCAACGTATTTGGACAGAAATTCCCGCAAAAGTTTCTGATTTTATTGAAACCCTTGTAGTGAAAGAAAAGGAATTACTTAATCCTGTAAACTGGAATTGATGAAACAGTAACGATCATGCACAAAATAATAGCTATCATTCCCGCTCGCGGAGGTTCAAAGCGAATACCCCAAAAAAACATCAAGCCTTTTTGGGGAATGCCGATGCTTTGTTATGCCATACAAGCCTGCAAAGACAGTGGCATATTTTCTGAAATTATGGTTTCGACTGACAGTAAGGATATTGCTGAAGTTGCACAGACGAATGGCGCTCATGTCCCTTTCATGCGTTCACAAAAGACTGCAGATGATTTCGCTACCACATTTGATGTGTTGGAAGAAGTAATTTTAGATTTCAAAAAGGAAAACAGGGAATTTGATTATGTGTGTTGCGTATATCCTTGCGTTCCGTTTCTTTCGGGAAAAACATTGCGGGATGCATACCATCAATTGGTAACCTCAGCAAATGATGCCTTGCAACCGGTATGCAAGTATCCGGTACCGATAGAATGGGCCATGAGAATTGAAAATGGGATATTAGCGCCAAATGACAGGCAAGCCCAATATATCCGTTCTCAGGATCTGGAGCCGAAGTTTTTCGATGTCGGTATGTTTTATATAATACAGATCGAGGCGCTTTTCAGAGAAAAAACGCTGACTCCAGTAAAAACAATGGCATATATCATGGACGAAAGGGAAGTTCAGGATATTGATACGCTGGACGATTGGGAAATGGCAGAGTTAAAATATAAATTGATAAAACAATATGAATATGGGGAAAGGTCAGGAATTATACAGTAAAGCCAAAACGTTAATTCCGGGAGGGACGATGCTTTTATCCAAGCGTCCGGAAATGTTTTTGCCTGAACAATGGCCGTCTTATTTTTCAAAAGCCAAAGGATGCACCGTATGGGATTTAGATGGGAATGCATTCAAAGATTTGTCGATCATGGGTATTGGTACAAATACATTGGGTTACGGGTACGAAGAAGTCGATGAGGCGGTCATGCAAACCGTCAAGCATGGGAACATGAGTACATTGAACTGTCCCGAAGAAGTCTGGTTAGCCGAAAAACTGATTGAAATCAACCCATGGGCTGCGATGGTACGATTTGCACGAAGTGGAGGCGAAGCGAATGCGATCGCCGTTCGCATTGCAAGAGCAGCATCGGGCAGGGACAATGTCGCTATCTGTGGCTATCATGGCTGGCACGACTGGTATCTTTCGACCAATCATAACGGCGACGGACTGTCAGGGCATCTTTTGCCCGGATTGAGTCCGAACGGCGTTCCCAAAAGCCTTAAAAACACGGTATTCCCGTTTCATTACAATGATTTTGATGAATTGGAACAAATTGTTAATAGCGAAAATATTGGCGTAATAAAAATGGAAGTTGTCCGCAATTTCGGCCCTGAGAACAATTTTCTGCAAAAAGTACGCGACTTGGCAACAAAAAAGAATATCGTATTGATATTCGACGAATGTACTTCAGGCTTCAGGGAAACATTTGGCGGAATTTTCAAAAAATACGGTGTGGAACCCGATTTGACCCTTTTTGGAAAAACAATCAGCAATGGCTATGCGTTGACTGCCGTTGTCGGACGACGTGAAATCATGGAAGCCGCCCAAACAACATTTATCAGCAGCACGTTTTGGACAGAGCGAATCGGACCGACAGCCGCATTAAAAACATTGGAAGTGATGGAACGTATCAAATCGTGGGAAATAATCACCCAAATCGGTGAAAAAATGCGTGAAGGATGGAAAATGTTAGCCGAAGAAAATGGGCTTAAGATTAACATATCCGGCATTCCCGCGCTTTCAACTTATGCTTTTCAATTTGATAATCCGTTAGCCTATAAAACATTAATCACTCAAGAAATGCTCAAAAAAGGATTTTTGGCAAGTACCAATTTTTACGCATCTATCGCCCATACAGAAACCGATATGAATGCGTATTTTAAAGCGTTAAATGAGGTTTATCAACTGATAGCCAGATGCGAAAAAGGCGAGTTGAATGTAATGAATTTGTTGGAAGGTCCGGTTTGTCATGCGGGTTTTGCACGGTTAAACTGATTTGTTTTATCAAGCGACAATAAAATGCAGCGCAAAAAAATATTTTTAAGTAGCGTTCAATCAGAATTTGCTAAAGAGCGGCGAATGTTGTCCGAATATTTGCGAAAGGTGGTTATTGGCAGTTAATAAACAAAGATGTATAAAAAGAAGCAAATATACATACGCGCCGACGGCAATTCGGAAATTGGTTTAGGACATGTTATCCGAAGCCTTGCTTTGGCAGAAATGCTGAGAGATGATTTCAGTTGCGTTTTTTCCACTCGTTTTTTGACGGATTATATCCATATGGAGGCAAGTAAGATATGCGATGATATTATCAAATTACCCGAATCAGACGACCATTTTGATGCGTTCTTATCCTGTCTTTCAGGCAATGAAATCGTTGTATTGGATAATTATTTCTACCATACTGATTATCAAAAAGCGATAAAAAACAAAGGGTGTAAATTAGTTTGTATTGATGATATACATGATAAGCATTTTGTGGCGGATGTTGTTATCAATCATGCAGGTGGCATACCGAAAGAATCATACTCCGTTGCTCCATATACATGCTTATTTTTAGGCACGGATTATGCTTTGCTAAGACCTGAATTTTTGAAAACGGATATAAAAAACGAAAGTTCATCTTTATTGGTTTGTCTGGGTGGCGCTGATAAAAGGAACGACACCCTTCATATTCTAAAATTGTTGGAAGATATGCAATTTTCTCATCAATGCGATGTGGTTATTGGCGATGTTTTTCAATATCTGCAAGAAGTGATAAAATTTCAGCGCTCTTCGCGATTGAATATTAAAATCTTAAAAAATCTATCGGCACATGAAATGGCAGACGCCATGTCTGCGTGTAGCTATGCAATTTGTCCGCCAAGTACAGTGTCCTATGAATACCTGTCAAAGAGGGGCGGCGAATTATATCTAAAAATGACAGCCGACAACCAAAAAAACATAGCTGATTTTTTGGTAAAAAACGGCATCGCTTTCGATATTTCTGAACTGTTTGTGAATGAACCTTTAAGGGTGAAACAATATATTGAAAATCAAAGAAAGTATTTTGACGGACTGTCGCCAAACCGAATTCAATCTATTTTCAGACGGTTAAAAAATGAGCAACAGCTAAAATTGAGAAAAGCCAATCTGTCCGACCTTGACTTGTATTTTCATTGGGTTAACGACCCTGATACACGACAAAACGCGATCTCAACAGCGCACGTCAGCTATGAAGAGCATTGTTTGTGGTTTGCGAAAAAGGTTACTTCAAAGGATGCCTGTCTTTGGGTGTTAGAGCAGGATGGCACGCCTGTGGGGCAGATTCGCTTTGATATGGATAGAACACAACGAGAAACAACGATTAGTTACGCTATCGCCCAAGAACATAGAGGAAAAGGCATCGGACTATCTGTCGTAAAAATGGGATTGGAATTGTTTTTTAAGTCGGAAAAAGATATTTTACATGTAAATGCCATCGTAAAATTCACCAATGAGGCTTCGCGGAAAATATTTGACCGTCTGGGTTTTCAGATAAATGCTGAAGAAAATGGATTTTTACATTATATAAAATCAATAGAATGAAAATTATGACTGATAAGACACCTTTTATGGTTGCCGAAATGTCGGGCAACCATAATCAAAGTTTGGAAAAGGCTCTACAAATTATTGATGCGGCGGCTGATGCCAAGGTTGATGCTATTAAATTACAGACATACACAGCAGATACAATAACACTTCCCGGCGTTTATACGATCAAAGATAAAAACTCATTATGGAGTAGTCGGGATTTGTACGATTTATATCGGGAAGCCCATACGCCTTGGGAATGGCATAAAGCGCTTTTCGACAGGGCAAAAGAAAAGGGCATCATCTGTTTTTCGACACCTTTTGATGAAACAGCCGTAGATTTTTTAGAAAGTCTAAATAATCCAATCTATAAAATCGCGTCCTTTGAAGTCAATCATATTCCGTTGCTTAAATACATTGCTAAAACAGGGAAACCGGTGATCATGTCAACAGGCGCTTCAACATTGGCGGAGATAGAAGAGGGGGTGAATACCCTGCGGGAAAACGGTTGTACGGATTTAACCCTGTTGAAGTGTACAAGCACCTATCCGGCTACACCTGAAAATTCAAACTTGCTTACTATTCCGCATCTGAGACAACTTTTTGATTGCAAGGTTGGACTTTCCGATCACACTTTAGGGATTGGCGTAGCCATAGCATCTGTTGCTTTGGGGGCGACAGTCATTGAGAAACATTTTTGCCTGAGTCGTGCAGAAGGAGGTGTTGATAGCGCTTTTTCGATGGAACCTATGGAAATGAAAGCGCTTGTAGAAGAGGTTAATCGTGCACACGCGGCTTTGGGTGATGTGTCGTATGGCGTTTTGGAGGCAGAAAAAAATAGCCGAATATTCAAACGCTCGATTTATGCTTCAAAAAGAATAAAAGCAGGTGAAGCATTTACGAAGGATAACATCAAAGTGATCAGACCGGGGGATGGTGCGCATCCAAGGTACTATGAACAGTTATTCGGAACAGGTTCGACTGTCGACATAAACGCAGGAACTCCTATTATTTTAACTAATCAGTAATGAAAGACATGGGAAAAATTATTCTTTTTTTTGAAAAATGCATTTACACATTTTATGGCGCAATAAAAATTGTAAAGAGTTCGAGATTCCGCGCTAAACTAAAAATACAAGATACACAAGGAGATGTCTGTTGTATTTTAGGAAATGGGCCTTCATTGAATAAGGACTTATCAATAAGTAATTTATGTCTGGATGCTAAAAAGATTTTTGCAGTTAATCATTTTGTGGATTCGGAATTGTATGAGAAGTTGAAACCGCAATTTTATGTTTTTGCGGATCCAGGTTTTTATGTGGATAATATAAATCAACAAGAGCAAATGAAAATAAATAATTCTTTTTCGAACTTAAAAGAAAAAACAACATGGCCGATAACAATTTTTGCACCATTTGAAGGGCAAAAAAGAATACAAAACATTCTAAAAGAAAATCAAAATATTTCAGTTGTTGGCTATAATAATGTGAACACATGGAAAGGTTTCAAATGGTTTGATCGTTGGGTCTATGATAACCAATGGGCAATTTTCAGCGGAGTAAATGTATTGATGGCTGCATTATCTCTATCAATTAAAATAGGATTTAAAACAATATATTTGCTCGGAGCAGATCATTCTTGGCATAAAAATCTTTTTGTTGGCGACAATAATGTGCTTTATTGGTATGACACACATTTCTATAATGAGCATGTAACACCAACTCCTGTTGTAGTGGAAGAAAAAAATAAAGTAAAAGATTTAAAACTACACGAATGGCTTGGATATGTAAAAAAAGCATTTGAGGTTTATCACTATATAGAAGACTATGCCAAGTACAAGAAAGTAAAAATAATTAATTGCACAGCAGATAGTTTTATTGACGCATTTGAACGACTTAAACAACAATGAATCAGAATCTGATGGGAACAAGGCTAAAGAATATCTATACAAAACAATTATTTCAACCGTCTGTAATTGGTGTCTTCACGAATCCATTTTTTATCACACGTTCAAAATTGTTTCGTGAAATAAAAAAAGTGGCTCGCTACATATCAGGTCAGATTTTAGATGTAGGGTGTGGTCAAAAACCGTATAAGTCATTGTTTAACTCAACTGAATATGTAGGAATGGATATAGAAGCGAGCGGACACAATCATTCCAAGGAACAGATCGATGTTTATTATGACGGCGTGTATTTTCCGTTTGATGATAATCGATTTGATTCGGTACTTTGTAGTCAAGTTTTAGAGCATGTGACAACACCTAAAATAACACTTTCTGAGATACATCGCGTTTTGAAACCGCAGGGATATGCCTTATTTACAGTTCCTTTTTTATCGGATGAACATGAGCAGCCGTTTGATTTTTATCGCTATTCTTCCTTTGGGATGAAGCATTTATTAGAAGTCCACAACTTTGAAATTATTAAATCCGTAAAACTTAACCGAAACATAGCGCTTGTATTTGCACATTTTTGGAATACCTATTGGTATAAAATTCTAAAAACGCCATTTCCGATATTTTCATTGCTTTTAACTCCATTTATTCATGCACCTGCGACCATTTTGGGATACATTGCAAGTCTTGTTTTGCCGCGAACAAAAGATTTTTATACAGATTTATTGATATTGGTTCGCAAAAAATGAAAATTCTGATCATTCATAATTCTTATAGTCAGCAAGGCGGCGAAGAGTCTGTTGTGGCATTTCAACAGAAGTTATTGGAAGAAAATGGCCATCAAGTAAATCTCTATTCTCGTGACTATGATGAAATGAAAAAATGGTGGTTCGGTCGAATTGGAGGTTTTTTTTCGACAGTTTTCAATCCGCGTTCTATCAAAGATTTGAGAAGAATCATCCGCGTTTTTCAACCTGAAGTAGCGATACTTCACAATTTGTTTCCCATTATTTCGCCAGCCATCATTCCATTTTTGAAAAAAAATAACATTCGGACGGTCCAAATCCTGCATAATTATCGATTGCTTTGCCCCATCGGCACATTTTTCACAAATGGTCAAATTTGCGAAAAATGCATCGGCAAAGGCAGGGAATGGCATTGTTTGATTAATCGATGCAATGGTGGCAGTTTTTTTCAAAGTCTAAGTTACACCTTTCGCCATTTAATCGTTCGAAAATTTGGGTATTTCAAGTCCGTTGAAAAATTTATCGCTCTTTCTCACTTTCAAAAAACAAAACTGGTTTCAAATGGTTTTGATGATTCAAAAATTGCTGTAATCCCAAATAGTTTTTTTTCAACGATAACAGAAACGATACCCTTTGAAAACCGTACATATATCGGATTTGTTGGTCGACTATCGCGTGAAAAAGGGATATTGGACTTTATTCACTTAGCAAGTCTGATGCCTGATGTTGAATTTCGCGTGGCAGGGAAGAAATCTTCGTTCATCGCAAATGCGTTCATTCCGGAAAATATAAAATTTGAAGGCTTTTTAGGTGTTACGCAGTTAAAAGATTTTTATAGCAACGCCAAAGTCATAGTATTTCCAAGTCGTTGGTACGAAGGATTTCCGATGACATTACTCGAAGCATTTAGTTGCATGACGCCTGTGATTGTCTATAATTTATCAGTTATGCCTGAAATTGTTGAAGACGGGAAAGAGGGCTTTGTGGTAGAAGTTGGAGATACGCAAAAAATACGTGAAAAAATTGCATGTCTTCTCACGGATGAAAAAACATGGACAAAGCTGTCTGAAAATTCACGAAACAAGTATTTGACTACATATAGCGTTCAGTCTTATTATCATAAATTCATGTTAGTCATTTCAAAAAATAGCAATTACTAATTCAATTCAGTCAGCATGAACTCACCTGTATTTTCAATCATCACCGTTACACACAATGCCGCTAAGGCATTGGAACAAACGATATTAAGCATTATAAACCAAACATATACGCATATAGAGTATATCATCATTGACGGAGCTTCGACAGATGGCTCCATCAATACCATTTTGCATTATAAATCCGCTTTAAGTTATTGGATTTCGGAGCATGATAATGGGTTATATGATGCAATGAATAAAGGATTATGGGCTGCTACCGGAGATTATATCTGGTTTCTGAATGCAGGCGATGTTTTAAAACATAACGAGCTGGTTTCTGAATTGGCTAAATTTGCCATGCGAAACGAACTGCCCGACATCTTGTACGGAGATACAGATCTGATGGATCGAAATGGGCATATTTTTGCTGAACGCAGATTAAAAACGCCGCAAGAGCTTACATGGAAAAGTTTCCGAATGGGTATGCTCGTCTGCCATCAGGCTTTTATCGTCAAGCGTTCGATAGCTCCCGGATACAATTTGAATTATCGTTTCTCGGCTGATTTTGATTGGTGCATACGCTGCTTGGAAAAAGCGAAGATGGTCGTTCATACACAACTGCGACTTGTCAATTATTTATCTGACGGCCTAACGACTGCAAACAGAATAAAATCTTTAAAAGAGCGTTATGGGATTATGTGCAAATATTATGGTATCTTTGCAACAACGCTTTTACATGGTTGGTTTGCCGTTCGTTTTTGTTGGGCTAAACTAACTAATCAAGTGATTTAAAAACAATTAAATAAATATCGTCATGAAAGAAAAATTGAAGAAATATGTGCCGCATGTATTGGCTGTATTGCTGTTTTTAGGTTTAACCGTGACCTATTTTGCGCCGGCAGTATTTGAAAATAAAGATTTAGTACAAGGAGATATCCTGAAAGGTTTGGCTTGGGGTAAAGATTTAAGAGACTATCATCAACAAACAGGAGATTATGCTTTTTGGTCGAATTCCATGTTTAGCGGGATGCCGGCAAATTTCACGTTTATGCCGCCTGTTTATAATATATTTGATGATATTGGAACATTTTTTACGTTATATTTACCAGGCTATCATTTAGGTCTGGTTTTCCTCTATTTAATAGGTTTTTATGTATTTTTGGTTGCAATAGGCTGTAAACCATCTCTAAGCATTGTTGGCTCCATTGCGTATGCATTTGCGTCGTATAATATCATTATCATTGGAGCTGGGCATGCAAGTAAAGCATTGGTGATGGCAACGATGGCTCCAATGATCGGTGGAATAATCTTGACATATCGAAAAAACTATGTATGGGGAGCAATTATTACATTGATATCAACTGGATTGAATGTGGTTTGGGGACATCAGCAAATCAGTTATTATCAACTTTTGTTGATTTTGATTCTGGCAGTTGTTTATTTTATATACGCTATCAAAGAAAAAACCTTAAAAGACTTCTTCATTTCTTCATCAATTTTATTGGTCGTGGCGCTTATTGCAGCAGCTCCGGCGGCAGGAAGACTCATTTCTACCGCCGACTATACCAAAGAAACCATGCGAGGTGGCGCTGTGTTGCAAAACAATGCGGAAGGGAAGAAAGAAAGTTCGGGCTTGGATATTGATTATGCGTATATGTGGAGTTATGGAAAAGCAGAAACGATGACATTACTGATTCCGAATTTCTATGGTGCAAGTTCTCAATATAATATAGGAGAAAATTCGGAGTTATACAATCTTTAT
>Ga0209628_10000502_pt1 | contig 24167 bp, 19 predicted proteins | sample TergutCu122P4_FD_187285 | JGI IMG/M metagenome (GOLD analysis project Ga0209628, IMG submission 187285) | Cubitermes ugandensis P4 segment gut microbial communities from Kakamega Forest, Kenya - Cu122 P4 (SPAdes) (version 2) | ecosystem: Host-associated > Arthropoda: Insects > Digestive system...
CCTTCACTCCCTCACTCCTTCACTCCCTCACTCCCTCACTCCCTCACTCCTTCACTCCTTCACTCCTTCACTCCTTCACTCCTTCACTCCTTCACTCCTTCACTCCTTCACTCCTTCACTCCTTCACTCCTTCACTCCTTCAATATTTACCCCATAAAGAAACAATAAAATTCTTACATTCAGAATTTTAAAAATACACAAAACACTGACTTTGAAACAAAAAAATTGCCAAAAACTGCAATTTTTGTTTTTTTGCAAAAGTCGCAACTATAATTTTAGAAGAAATTGTGCCAATTTCCCGCCTTCCCTCCCTCCCTCCTTCACCCCTTCACTCCCTCACTCCCTCACTCCCTACCCCAACTTCACCCGCGGGTCTAACCAGCCGTAAATAATATCACACAAAATATTGATAAACACTAAAATAATTGAAATATACAGTAAAGTTCCCATGACAACAGGAAAATCATATTTTTCTAAACCATCTACCATTAAAACACCGATACCTTTCCAGTCGAAGATATACTCTACGAATACCGCACCTGCTAATAGTGCAGCTAACCAACCGGAAATTGCGGTTACTACCGGATTGAGTGCATTTTTCAACACATGTTTTATTAAAATGGTTCGATAAGGTAATCCCTTAGCTTTGGCCGTTCGAATATAATCTTGCGAAAGTACATCCAAAACAGAATTTTTTGTAAGCTCTACAACAACTGCTAATGGTCTAATTCCCAATGTTATGGCAGGAAGAATTAAGTTTTTCAATTCTAAATGTACGCCGGTGCCGTAATCGTCAACAGCATACAAACTTCCAATCATATTTAAGTGGGTGATATCGGCAAGTACAAACGCAAATAGCCAAGCAAACAAAATGGCGGCAAAAAAAGAGGGCACCGACATCCCCAGTACGGAGAAAAAAAGTGCAACTTTGTCGAACCATGTATCTTTATACACAGCACACAGCACACCGATAAAAATTCCAATGCACATCGCTATGAAAATAGCTACAAAAGCCAACAGTGCCGTTTTGGGAAACGCTTCTGCAATCATTTCGCTCACCAACCGTTTGCTCTGAAACGAACGACGCAAGTAGGGTTTTTTAAGCACCAACGTCGAATGTGAAAAAGAGATAATTTTTATAAATTGATAATTGTTCGAATTTAAATAGAAAAAAGATTCCTTATCGTTCGTTTTATACCACGAAATCGGCGACAGGTCATTCAAATATCCTAAATATTGAATGCCTACCGGGAGTTCCAAGCCTAACTCTTTGCGTATGGCGTTTTCGGTTTCCAGGTCGGTACGTTGTCCCAGCATCATGCGTGCCGGATCGGAAGGTAATACCGTGAACAAAAAGAACACCAGCGTAATAATCCCAAACATTACCAATAACCCATAACCTAAACGTCTTAAAATGTAGCGCGACATGCTTTTTTATTTACGGCAAAAATACACTTCTGTATGTTTATACATGTAACGAAATAATGTTTATTTTGCATTTAAAAATCATTGTTTGATAATTTAGAGCAAAAAAACAAAAAAAATAAAATTTATGGTTTTTAGCAGCATACTATTCATACTATTTTTTCTGCCGACTTTTATACTTACCTACTATTTAGTTCCGAAAAAACTTAAAAACATTGTCATTTTAGTTTTTAGTATAGTTTTTTACAGTTGGGGCGGACCTCGTTTTATCTTTGTGATTTTAGGAACCACCTTTCTCGATTTTCATTTGGTGAAATGGATGGCTCAAACCAAAACCCAGCATTATCGAAGATTGCTGCTTGCCCTTTCTGTATCCATAAATTTGGGCTTGCTCTGTTATTTCAAATATTCAAACTTCTTCATTGAAAATGTGAATGCTGTTTTATCCTTAATGGGCGTGTCGCATATTCACTGGACAAAGTTGGTGTTGCCCATCGGCATTTCGTTTTATACTTTTGAAACCATTACTTATGTGGTAGATGTTTACCGGAAAGTGCATAAACCATTAGATAATTTTTGGAGTTATCAACTTTATATCATTTTCTTTCCCAAACTGATAGCCGGACCTATTATTCGTTACCACGACCTTGCCGACCAGATTGATGACCGCTCAAAAGATGAAACTATAGACAATATACTTATCGGGTTTTATCGTTTTGCGATTGGACTTGCCAAAAAAGTACTCATTGCCAATCAAATGGGGTTATATGCAGATGAAATTTTTGCTATGAATTACGCCAATTTGGGAACTTTTGCGGCATGGATGGGAATATTAGCCTATACTTTTCAAATCTATTTCGATTTTTCAGGATACTCCGATATGGCGATTGGAATTGCCCGAATGGTGGGTTTCAAATTCCCTGAAAATTTCAATAATCCCTATATTTCACAAAGTATTACAGAGTTTTGGCGCCGCTGGCACATCTCGCTCGGTGCGTGGATGCGCAATTACTTTTATATTCCGCTGGGAGGAAACCGCGTAGCATCCAAAAGCAGGCTTTATCTCAATTTGTGGTTGGTCTTTCTGGCTTCGGGATTATGGCATGGCGCCTCGTGGAGTTTTGTTCTGTGGGGCGCATACCACGGATTTTTCTTAGTAATGGAAAGAGGTTTTTTATTAAAAGTATATGAAAAAATTGGGAAACTGCCCAGCATGTTCATTACTTTTTTCTTCGTAATGCTCGGTTGGGTATTTTTCAGAGTAGAGAAAATGGCCGACGCCTTTCTCTATCTAAAAAGAATGTTCATTTTTGAAGGAGGAGTATCTTCAAATTTAATAGATTCCGAATTTTTTTGCTATCTATTTTTAGCCGTAGGATTTTCGTTTATCACATTTTTTAAATTTGGAAAAAATTGGCAAGATGCAATCTTTTTTACTCAATATTCTAATAAAAAACATCTGACAGTTTTTTTCATAGTGCTTGTTTTACTCGTTCTTTCTATTAGTTCTATTGCTGCGCTTGGGTTTAATCCTTTTATTTATTTTAGATTTTAACCATGAAAGACAGAAAAAAAATTACGCCCGTTATTCTGTTAAGCATATTACTTGCTCTATTTGTGGTACATATTACACAATATAAATTTTCATGGAAATATGTAAAACCTTTAGATGGTTATTATATCAATGCCGAAAAGAATAAATTTTCATGGAAATGTTGGTTCTCAGGCTCTTATCAAGAAGTTGAAGATAAATATTTGAACGACCACTTCGGCTTTAGAAGCTACTTTGTTAAAATCAATCGCCAGTTGCGTTTTAGTTTGTTTAATAAAGTGAATGCGGCATGGGTTATAGTTGGAAAAGAGAACTATTTATATGAATTTAATTATATTAAAGCCTACTATGGAATTGATTTTATCGGACATGACAGTATCGAAAAACGTATGTACAAATTTCGTTTACTTCAAGATACATTAAACAGTTTTGGAAAAAAATTAATCGTTGTGCTTGCACCAGGAAAAGCCGCTTTTTATCCTGAGTATATTCCCGACGAGGAGCATAGAGAGAAAAGTGTCACAAATTTAGAAATTTATAGGCAAAATATTGAAAATTTAAATATCAATTGTATTGATTTTCATAAATATTTTATTGACAAAAAAAGCAAATCTCTTTATCCTCTTTATCCTCAATATGGTATTCACTGGAGCATTTACGCTTCGTGCCTTGTAGCGGATTCTATTGTACGTTATATTGAAAAAACAAACAACATGAGTATTCCGCATATCTATTGGGATAAAATTAATACGCACCAACCCATACACAGAGACCGAGATATTGCTGATGTTATGAACCTTCTATTTTCGCCACGTACTTTTAATATGGCTTATCCTGAGTTAAAATTTGAATCCGATTCCGGAAAAACAAAACCTTCGCTTTTAGTTATTGCCGACAGTTTTTACGGAACAATTTTTGACCTTGGATTAGACAACATTTTTCATAATCATCGTTGGTGGTATTACAACTCGGAAATTTATCCCGAAAGTTATACACAATTACTTACTATAAATGATATAAACTATTACGAAGAAGTGATGAGCCATGATGTAATTATCATTCTCAGTACCGATGCCAATTTGCCGAACTTTGGATGGGGGTTTATTGAAACTTTTTACAACAATTTTTATTCAAAATAAGAATTAAAAGCACTTATTGTTACTTCACTAATTCCAACGTATCGGTAGCAATTACCAACTCTTCATTAGTGGTGATTGCCATAGCGGCTGTTTTGCTTTCAGGTTTGGTAAGCAATTGGTCTTGCCCCCGAACATTATTTGTTGAAGGGTCAAAATCTACTCCTAAATATTGTAAATTTCCAAGCACTTCTGCTCTTACATTGTAGTCGTTTTCGCCGATACCGCCGGTCATAATAATTAAATCTACGCCATTCATAACAGCAGCGTAAGCGCCGATATATTTTTTTACGCGGTAGCAATAACATTTTAATGCGATTATGCTACGCTCGTCTCCCTCCTCAACTCCTTTTTCAATATCTCGCATATCTGTTTTTCCACCGGTAATACCTAACACTCCCGACTTTTTATTGATAAACGTGTTCAGAGCCTTGAAATCCATACCCTCTTTTTCGCCGATATAAAGCAAAACGCCTAAATCCAAATCGCCGCAGCGAGTACCCATGATTAAACCTTCTACCGGCGTAAAACCCATAGAGGTATCTACAGATTTCCCGTTTTTAATGGCACATACTGAAGCACCGTTTCCTAAATGGCAAACAATGATTTTTAAGTCTTCATAATTTTTTCCCAATAATTTTGCTGCCTTCGGAGCCACATATTTATGGCTGGTTCCGTGAAATCCGTATCTACGAACCTTATTTTCTTCGTAATATTTATACGGAATACCATATAAAAATGCTTCTATTGGCATGGTTTGGTGGAAAGAGGTGTCAAAAACGCCCACTTGTTTTACATTGGGCAACTTTTTCATCATTACCTCAATGCCAAGTAAATTTGCAGGATTGTGCAAAGGTGCTAATTCACAAAGTTTTTTTATTTCTACTAATTCCTTTTCTCCTAACACCATACTGTGTTGGAAGTATTCTCCTCCGTGCGCCACGCGATGTCCTACCGCTAAAATTTCGTCTAAAGATGCAATTACTCCATGATTTTTATCTAACAACGCCTCTAAGATTAGAGTAATTCCTATCTCATGGTCTTTGATAGGCGTGTGCACACAATATTTGTCACCTATAGCAGGTTTATGAGTAAAATCACCCATTTCCAAGCCAATACGCTCTACTATACCTTTCGCTAATACGTCAGCATTATCTTCCATATCAATTAATTGATATTTTATAGAAGAACTTCCACAATTTAATACTAATATTTTCATAATAAATAAATATTTTTTAACTCGTTTTTTTTTTCAGCGCGCAAAAGTAAATAAAATAGAAAATAATAGCAAGACGTATTAAAAAAAAATTAATTATTTTTTAAGTAGCTAATTTACAGATAAATTTCACGATACTATCTACATCAAACCCCACCAATTTGTGCAAATTATCAATATCCCCTTGCTCAACGAAAGAATCGGGCAACGCAATCGCAAAAACCTTTGTATTATATTGTTTTTCAATGATATATTCTGATACTTCTGAAAAAAGTCCCCCCACTATAGTACCATCTTCAACAGTAATAATGGTGTGATGCGTATGGCAAATTTCATCTAACATCTTTTTATCCAATGGTTTTAAAAAACAAACATCTATATGGGTTGGAATTATTTTTTCTTTATCAAGTATGGAAATAGCTTGGGTAACATTATTTCCAAGAGGTCCCAAAGATAAAATGGCAATTTCTTTACCTTGTTTAAGTTGTTTTGATGTTCCAACCTCCAATTTTACTAACGGTGTTTTCCAATTTACTGTTACACCGGTTCCACGTGGGTAGCGTATGGCAAACGTTTTTTCTCTTTCCGAATAAGCGGTGAACAACAGATTGCGTAATGCCGCCTCGTTTATCGGTGAAGCGATGACCATATTGGGAATAGTGCGCAAAAACGCCAAATCGAATGCACCGTGGTGTGTAGGTCCATCTTCCCCCACCAAACCGGCGCGGTCAATGCAGAAAATAACGGGCAGTTGTTGCAGGGCTACATCGTGAACAATCTGGTCATAGCTACGTTGCAAAAAAGAAGAATAGATATTACAGAATGGAATATAACCCGCTACCGCGAGCCCCGCTGCAAATGTAACAGCGTGAGGTTCGGCAATTCCCACATCAAACACACGATGAGGTAGTTTTTCGCGCATAATTGTTAGAGAACATCCTGTGGCCATTGCCGGTGTAATTCCTACAACTTTTTCATCGCTAAGTGCTAATTCTAAAACGGTTTCTCCAAAAACAGTTTGATATTTAGGAGGTTTATTTTGTTCATCAGGAATGATGAGTTCTCCGGTTTCAGGGTCAAAGTTTCCGGGAAAGTGGTATGCTATTTGGTTTTCTTCCGCTAATGGCAAGCCCTTGCCTTTTATGGTAACAATATGCAACAATTTAGGACCTTGTATCTCTTTTAAATTGGTTAAAATCTGTACCAACTTTAGGACATCGTGTCCGTTTGCCGGACCAAAGTAACGAAATCCAAGCTGTTGAAACAGATTGCTTTTACTTACAATCTGCCCCTTAATAGCATTTCCAAAACTACTAAACAATTGTGTGATAGATTTGCTAAAATTAAAAAACTCCCAAAGACTTTTTTTAACGCGGTTGTATGATTTCGAGCTGGTAATCCGAAGTAAATATTGGCTCATAGCACCCACATTTTCATCAATTGCGATACGATTATCGTTAAGAATGACCAACATATTCGCTTGCTCGCCACCGGCATGATTCAGGGCTTCAAAAGCCATACCTCCGCCCATAGCGCCATCGCCGATTATGGCAATATGTTGTTGGGAAAGATTTCCTGCCAAACGCGCCGCAGTGGCCATGCCCAAAATAGCAGATATGGAAGTGGAGGAGTGGCCTGTGCCGAAAGCGTCGTATTCACTCTCATTCATTTTTGGAAACCCGCTTATTCCTTTATATTTACGGTTTGTAGTAAAACGTTCTTTTCTACCGGTAATGATTTTGTGCGCGTATGCTTGATGTCCTACATCCCATACCAAATTATCGTTGGGCGTATCGAATACATAGTGAACCGCAACGGTAAGTTCAATGGTACCCAAGCTGGCGCCAAGATGTCCGGGATTATTTGCCGATTGTGTAATAATAAAATGACGCAATTCGTTGCACAATTGCGGTAATTTTTCAGCGGGCAATTTTCTTATATCTTTGGGAAACAGTACTATATCTAACAAGGGGTATTTTGAAGTATCAGCCATGAATTGAAATGTTTAGTACTGTTCTTTTTCGTTAGGAAAGCTGTGCTGTTTTACATCACTAATGTAATGAGTAACAGCACCGATAATCTCTTCCGAAAAATTATGATAACGGCGTAAAAAACGTGGGGAAAATTGTTGTGAATAGCCCATCATGTCGTGAAATACAAGTACTTGTCCACTTGTATCTGCTCCTGCACCGATTCCAATGGTGGGAATAGTAATATGTTCTGTAACTTGCTTTCCGATTGACGCAGGAATTTTTTCCAATACCAAAGCAAAACAACCGCAATTTTCTAAAATTTTAGCATCTTCTAAAATCTTGTCCACCTCTTTTTGAGTGGTGGCACGTACAGTATATGTTCCGAATTTGTTGATACTTTGCGGTGTTAATCCCAAGTGCCCCATTACCGGAATGCCGGCGCTTAAAATACGGTCAATACTTTCGGCTATTTCTACACCACCTTCCAATTTCACAGCATCTGCGCCCGATTCTTTCATAATTCTAATGGCAGACGCCAGCGCTTCTTTCGAATTGCCCTGATAGGCGCCAAAAGGCATATCTACAACAACCAATGCACGCTCCACAGCACGCACAACAGAGGAAGCGTGATAAATCATTTCATTTAAAGTGATGGGTAATGTGGTTTTGTAGCCGGCCATTACGTTGGCAGCAGAATCGCCTACCAAAATCACATCAATTTTTGCTTCATCCAACAAACGTGCCGTTGAAAAATCGTAGGCCGTGAGCATGGCTATTTTTTCTCCTTCATTACGCATACGTTGCAACACATGGGTGGTTACTTTGGCAACATGGCGATACAAATACTGACCTTTCATAATTTATTTATAAGAGGCGCAAAGATAATAGAAATATTTGAGTAAACCATTCAGTTTTCCATCAAATACGCTTTTATAAAATCATCCAATTCTCCATCCATTATTGCGTTTACATTGGAGGTTTCGTAGCGTGTGCGCAAGTCTTTCACCATTTTGTAAGGGTGCATTACATAACTGCGAATTTGTGAGCCCCACTCAATTCGCTTTTTTGAACTTTCTATTTCGGAAACTTTTTCTCGTTTTTTCTCCATTTCGCGTTGATAAAGTTGTGATTTCAACATCTGCATTGCTTTTTCACGGTTTTGCAGCTGGGAGCGGGTTTCCTGACACTCCACAATTATCCCCGATGGGTGGTGATGCAGTCGTACCGCCGTTTCCACTTTGTTTACATTTTGCCCTCCAGGACCGCTTGAACGGTAAGTATTCCACGAGATATCCGCAGGGTTCACATCAATCACAATATCATCATTAATAATAGGATACGCATAAACAGAGGCAAATGAGGTGTGGCGTTTGTTTGCCGCATCAAAAGGGGATAAGCGTACCAAACGATGCACACCGTTTTCGCTTTTTAAGTAGCCATAGCCGTAAGGACCGTCTAATTCAATGGTTGCAGATTTAATACCGGCAACATCGCCCTCCTGCCTGTCTAACAATTTGATAGCGTACTTATTTCGTTCTCCCCAGCGGATATACATACGGAGCAACATTTCTGCCCAGTCGCAACTTTCCGTGCCGCCCGCGCCGGAATTGATGGTTAAGATTACGCCCATCAGGTCTTCCTCCTCGCGCATCATATTTCGAAATTCTAACTTTTCAATAGATTGTGTCGCAATTTTATACGATTCGTCAATCTCTTGTTCAGTGGCTTCTTCCGTATGGAAAAAGTCGTATAAAACGGTTACATTATCCACCAATGTTGCGGTTTGTTCATAATCTTGCACCCAAGATTTAATGAGACTAATCTCTTTTAGTAATTTTTCGGCAGATTTCGGTTCGTCCCAGAAATTGTTTTCATGGGTAATTTTTTCTTTTGCATTGATTTCTTCTACTTTGGCATCAATGTCAAAGGCACCTCCTTAGCTCGCTGAGTCTGGTTTGGAGTTCTTTAATTTGGTCGGGTTGGGTCATAATATTTTATAAATTGTTTACAATCATTATGTTAGTTTATTTAGTTGTTCAGTTTTTTGTTTTTGCAAATTAACATGAAATTTTTTGAATTACACACAGACAGCTAAAAATAAGCTTTAGCCAATAATTCTTAAAAAAATATGAACACATATAATGACATTATTAGAATCAATCCCGAAAAACGTTTTGGAACATCTCTTTTTTATTTTACAAAAACACAATTTGCTGATGATGTTATATTTGAAAGTTGAAATACTTCTCCGTTTTTATAAAGGCATGCTAAACTTGCCTCACCATCTATACAACCTGAGAAAGCAAAATACACATCACTGCCTGAAGTAAAAACCGAATTTGCTTTATTAGAAATATAAAAACTATAACCAAATGATGAACAGTAACTAAGAATATTCATCTCCATATATTGCAACATATAATTTACTTTAGGCAATTCTTGTGCTATACCATTTTTCCATAAACCAAGATTATTACCTATCTCTATTTGTGCCCAACATCCAGAATTACCTATATAAATAATATTGCCTGTAATTGGTTTAGGCGAACATCCTGCCACATATACATCGTTACCTGATACATAAACAGAAGAGGCATAATCTCCATTCGGAAGATTTTGTGCAATGCCATTTTTCCAAAGCACTGCAGCATCCCAGCTATAAGTACCAGCTACATACACATCGTTACCTGATACATAAACAGAAGAGGCATAATCTCCATTCGGAAGATTTTGTGCAATGCCATTTTTCCAAAGCACTGCAGCAGAATAGCCATTACCACCAGCTACATATACATCATTGCCTGATACATAAACAGAATTGGCATAAGTTCCATTCGGAAGATTTTGTGCAATACCATTTTTCCATAATACTGCACTATTTCCATTTTTACCAGCTATATATACATCACTACCAGATACATAAACAGAATTGGCATAAGTTCCATTCGGAAGATTTTGCACAATACCATTTTTCCAATATTTGGCAGCAATAGGAAAAACAGATGTATTTGGCCTTTCGTAACCAACAACATGAATGTCTCCATTCTTCGACACATAAACAGAAGTAGCTTCAGTATTTATACTTCCATCTGAAAGAGATTGTTTTTGATTATCTTTCCATAGTGTGGCAACACGAATACCTTGACCGTTTATTTCAGAACCAACTACATATACGCCACTTCCAAGTTCTGGTGGAGTGTCGTTACATGGTAATACAAGAGATTGTGCTTGATAGACTGTTCCACCAGATTGCCCGTTTACAGATTGCGAATCTGAACCACCATTTGCCATAACGCTCAATAAAACTGGTGTTTGTGCTGGAATAATTATTGAGTATTCACCACTGAGATTTGTATATGCACAATAGTATACATAATTATTACTTGCAGTTACTTTTACAGAAGCTGTAGGATAGCCATCTTCGCAAACTACTTTTCCCTTAATGTTTACAATTCCTGCTGGATAATCCAAATTCACCCACGAAAAGTGTGTTACTTCACCCACATATACATCCCCTTTTAGGATTGCATCAGCGGCTTGAATCCAAATTCCTTTTTCTTCATCAAAATGCCAAAGTGGAATAGTGGGTGGGTTACTTCCCATTCCTTCAGGAATAGGAAAAGTAAGTTCCGCTTTTGAGCCTGTTTTGATTTGCAATGGGGTTCCGGATCCATCAGTAAGGTTTACATTGACCATACCCCATGGAATAAGCAACACTTCTTTGTTGTTGGAGTTCAGAGCCAATAAATCACCACCGGGCATCATTTCTGTAAAATTTTCAGCTTTGGGACTAAGGTACATCATGTCAACTTTTACGGTTCCACTGTAAGCTGAGCCATCGGATTTCATTATTGACGATGCCGGAAATTTTACTTTCATTCCTTTTGGAACCGTTAAGGTCATTCCTTCCGATGCTTTGAAAGAGGTCTGTACACTGATGTCGCTATTCCCTTTTGGGTACATGACAGCAACCATATACATATCACTTTCTTTTACATTTGAACGTGTAAGAGTAAAATAACCGCTTTTCTCAAATTTGATTATAGCGCGTTTTTTCACAACATTTACTTGAGTAAAACTAAATTTTCCATCGCTACTTGTAGTCGTACTCGCCGTACCAGTAACAACTTTCACTCCACTAAGCGGATTGCCTGAAACATCTTTTACAACTCCTTGTAAAGTAACATTTTGCATGTTTTTCTTATCATCTTTCTCTTTCTTGCAAGTTGCAAATAATATACCAATAGCAATTGCAAATAGCATAAATTTTCTCATTTTTTAATCCCTAAATACGTAACGGGCGCAACTTTAAAATTAATTTTTGATTTGGTTAAAATATTATCGTTAGTTAATAACTCATTTTTCTGAAAATTAGCAAAATAAAAAAACGTGGTACTTTTTTCTATCTGCTATTGAGGCCTTCTACTGCCAATTCCCAAATAGAGTAAAATCCACGCTTTACGTGAACGTTACTCACCTTACTCTTTGGGAATTTTGAACTTATTAAAGGTTCAAATTGAAGTTTGTAGAAGAACTCAATAGCAAGAAATAAAGCAAAAACGCTTTAATTTTTAAGAAACAAAGAACGCAGATTTACTGAGTAGTTTAAGTTTTTATAGATGAGTAGTATAATAGTCAAACATAAATCGGCGGCAAAGTAAGTGTAATTTATCAATGTATGGATAAAAAGAATTTATTTTATGGCTAAAACTTATTTTTAGCACTGAAAAAAAAGTTTTAGCCAAAAAATTATGTTTTTTTGCGTTTGAAAATACAAAATTGCAAAAAATATGAACACATATATTTTAATTTTGGATTTTGAACTTTAAACTCTTACATCATTGAAAGACAAATTTTATAAAGAGTTATTATATGTAGTGCCTGATGTGAAATCGGTACGTTTTTTATTGGCGATAAGTGGCGGACGCGACTCTGTGGTGTTGGCACACCTTTTCGCAAGTTGCCGTTTGTGTTTTGATATGGCGCATTGTAATTTTCATTTACGTGGCGAAGAATCAAATAAGGAGATGGATTTTGTGCATAAACTTCCTTTTTTAACCACACAAAAAGTTTTTGTCAAAGAGTTTGATACAAAGGGCATACAGCAAAATTCAGGAAAATCTATTGAAATGGTGGCGCGTGAATTGCGTTATCAATGGTTTGAGGAGGTCGGAAAAAATTATGATTATATAGTTACGGCGCATCATGCCAACGACAATGCGGAAACAATACTCCTGAACCTGTTGCGTGGGACAGGATGGCGCGGAATGTGCGGAATCCCTCAAAAAAATGGGAAAATTATTCGCCCCCTGCTGAAATGTAGAGGCTCCGAAATTGAAAGATATGCGTTAGAGCAAGGAATTGAGTATTGTGTGGATTCATCAAATTTATCAGATGAGTTTTTAAGAAATAAAATCCGTCATCATATTATTCCTGAGTTAGAAAAAATGAATCCAAATGTTATTGAGACTTTTTCAAAAAATAGTCGGCTTTTTTTACAGCAAACACAATTTTTTGACACACATATCCAACAATATAGAAATCAATTATTAAAAGAAACAGAAGATAGAATTACCATCAGTATTGATGCGTTGAAAAATGATGCTCATTGTGCACTTATTTTATACGAACTTATAAACCCTTTTGGATTTTCTGCCCACGATGTGGAAAATATTTTAAACGTCATGGATTCTTCTTGCGGAAAACAATTTTTGTCGGATACACATATTTTGATTAAAGATAGATCGCATTTTATTATTGAAAAGAAAGATACGAAAAAAGAGGTAAATATTTTCATTCAAAATATTGAAGATTTAGAAAATCACGGCTTTACAGTTGAAAAAATTCACAATAATCAAAATGTTAACATCATAAAAAATCATAACATCATTTATGTAGATGCACAGAAATTAAGTTTTCCATTAATCATTAGAAGTTGGAAAAAAGGCGATTTCTTTTATCCTTTCGGAATGAAAACCAAGAAGAAATTAAGTGATTTTTTTACAGATTTGAAAATTGACCTGCTTGAAAAGCAAAAAATACGCTTACTCTGCACCCAAAATCAAATTGTTTGGATTATTAATTATAGGGCAGATGAGCGGTTTAAAGTGGATGCAGAGACGAAATGGTATTATAAAATAACGAATAACAGGTGACAGGTATTAAATTCTAAATTCTTACATTATCTCATTCTCAATCATCTCATTATTATGCAAGAAAATCTCTCTTTTCAACTTAAATCTCTTCCTGAAAAGCCAGGTGTGTATCATTTTTTTGATGAAAACGGCACCATTATTTATATTGGTAAAGCCAAATCGTTAAAAAGAAGGGTTTCTTCCTATTTTACTAAAACACACGATGATTACCCAAAACTGCGCATTTTGGTTTCTAAAATTAGAGATATACAGTTTACCGTAGTGGATTCTGAATGGGAGGCATTGTTGCTGGAAAATAGTATGATTAAACAATTTCGACCGCGCTATAATGCCATGCTAAAAGACGATAAAAGCTACCCGTGGTTAGCCATTACGAAAGAGGAGTTCCCGCGATTGTACTACACACGAAATCCGAATCCGAAAAAAGAGGAGTTGTTTGGTCCATATTCCTCGCTGCGTTTTATGCACACACTATTAGAAACGCTGTTTGCATTGTTTCCTATTCGTATTTGTAAGATTTTGCAAAAAAATGGGCGCCCTTGCCTGCAGTATCACATCAAAAGGTGTGCAGCCCCGTGTGCAGGGAATATTTCTTCGGAAGAATACAAGGAAAATATGCTGAAAGTTGTTAAAATTATTAAAGGAAATCATAGTGAAGTACTACGACAACTCAAAACAGAAATGATGCGTTATGCCGATATATGGGAGTTTGAGAAAGCACAGAAAATCAAAGAGAAAATAGAAATATTGGAGTCATATCACGGAAAGTCGGTAGTAGTGAATCCTGAAATCTCATACTGTGATGTGTTTGCTATAGAAGAAGAAACCGGCAATGCCTTTGTAAACTTTATGCGGATTGTAGAAGGAGCTATTATACAAAGTTATACGCTTGAATTTCAAAATAATTTGGAAAACAATAAAGAAGAGTTATTGTTGTTGGCAATGGCAGAAATAGAAAAACGTTTGGGTACTCTTTCTCAAGAAGTGCTCATACCTTTTCATATAGAGCTAAATAAAGAAAAAACGAACTTTACGGTGCCGTTGCGTGGCGATAAAAAAAAGTTGTTGGAGCTTTCACAAAAAAATGCTAAAATCTCTTGGTTAGAAAAACAAAAAAGGCAAGAATTGGCAGACCCCGAACGGCACCAAAACAGAATATTACTTGCCTTACAAAAAGATTTAGGAATGCAACACCTGCCCAAAACCATTGAATGTTTCGACAATTCAAATACACAAGGCGAGGAACCGGTAGCTGCTATGGTGCATTTTAAAAACGGAAAGCCCGATAAAAAAGAGTACCGCCATTTCAATGTTAAAACGGTTACCGGTCCCGATGATTTTGCTTCGATGCACGAAGTAGTGAAACGTCGGTACAGTCGCTTAATAGAAGAAGGAAAGCCATTGCCCGATTTAATTATTATTGATGGAGGGAAAGGGCAACTGAATGTGGCGTATCAAGCATTAACGGAACTGCATATTCAAGATAAAGTGATGCTGATTGGTATTGCCAAACGTTTGGAAGATGTTTACAAAGTAGGAGAGAATTTGCCGGTATTTATTGATAAAAAGTCGGAAACCCAAAAGTTATTGCAACGTATTCGCGATGAGGTACACCGTTTTGGCATCACCCACCACCGCAAACGTCGTTCTAAAAAAAGCATACATTCTGAATTGGATGATATTAAAGGAGTTGGAACTGTTACCAAAGAGAAACTCTTAAAACACTTTAAAAGCGTAGCCAAAATAAAAGCGGCAACTTTTGAGGAAATTGCTGAAATTATAGGGAAAGGAAAAGCAAAATTGCTGAAATGATGATGTAATTAGATAAAAAAATGAAAATTAAACTTTTATTTATCGGAAAAGAAAACTTAGAAGAACTACAAACCGCTTCACAAGATTATATTTCCAAGATAAATAATTATAATAGTTTTGAAACAGAAGCGATTCCGTATTTAAAAAATACAAAGTCGTTATCCGTTGAAAATCAAAAAAAACAGGAAGGAAAACTGTTTTTGAAAAAAATAACCTTGCAAGATGTTGTGGTTTTGTTAGATGAACGTGGAAAAGAGTATTCCTCTGTACAACTTTCGCAATTTATCCAACAGCGATTACATTCAGGATGTAAAAATGTACTTTTTTTAATTGGTGGTGCTTATGGTTTTTCTGAGGAAATTTATCAACGTGCTGATTTTTCAATATCTATGTCGAAAATGACATTTCCTCATAAGTTAGCGCGGATACTTTTTATGGAGCAACTTTATCGGGCGTTTAGTATTTTGAAGGGCGAACCCTATCATCACGAATAGTATGCCAATAAAATAAGAGCCTTTCCCCACCGTTTATACAAAAAAATATTTTCTCTTTGAAAAACAAATTATTTTTTATCCAAATTTTTATTTTTTTTGCAATTGTGTTTGCGAGTAACGATGCAAGTGCCCAACGAAATAGAAATAAAAAAACAGAACAAGATTCGGTTTTTCAAACTCAAATTACCGTTTCTCCTGAAACCATAAAATTTTTACAAACGGCAAAAACCAAACAGTTCATAAAAGACAACACTGTTCCCATTCAAAATTATAATACATTAATCCAAAAAGTGCTCATCTATTTAGAAAACAACGGATTTCCGTTTGCTTCCGTTTCTTTAGACAATATCGTAGTGCAAAACGATACGGTATTTGCTAACCTTGTGATTGACAAAAATGTGCATTGCACTTTTGATTCTATCGTGGTACGTGGAAATGTAAAAATAGCACGAAATTATCTCAAAACGTATCTCAACTTTAAGAGTAAAAAAACTTACAACGAGTCTATTGTAAAACAGATTTCGCATCTACTCCAAGAAATGCCTTTTATTACTGAAACACAACCTCCATGCATTGAGTTTACAGAAGATAAAGCTTCCCTATATCTTTTTTTAGATAAAAAACGTGTTAATCAGTTTGATGGATATATAGGATTGGTTCCTGTACATGATTTTACCAAAAAAATTGCGATTTCAGGAGAACTAAATTTGCATTTGATGAATGTGTTTACTATTGGTGAAAATATTGATTTACAGTGGCGTTCCTCTGAACGTTTTTCTCAATTTTTAGAACTTAAAGCAAATTTCTCTTATCTTTTCTCTACTCCTATGGGCGTTGATGGACTTTTTATGTTGGACAAAAAAGACACTACATATTTGAATATGAACTATATAATTGGATTAAATTATTCGTTTAAAGGATATAATTTTGCGCGTGTATATTTCGATTACAGCACTTCAAATATATTAGATAAAAAATGGTATGAGAATAGCAGTTTTTTGTCTTTTTCCGATTATCGAAAATCAATGTACGGATTTGCATTTCGTTTTAGAAATCTTGATTTTATCTACAATCCACACCGAGGTTACGACATCAATCTTAATGTAGCGGTAGGTACCCGAAAAATTATGGAAAGACCCAATACTGACGAAGATTATTACAAAAATACAGATATGTTTGCGATGCGGTATCGAGCATACGGAAAAATAATAGGTTATGTGCCCTTACACAAACGTTGGGTTTTGGCACTTGGTGCAGAGGGTGGTACTTTGTTTGAAAAACAAAATCTTGTGAATGAGTTGTTTCGTATTGGAGGAATGAATTCTCTGCAAGGTTTTGATGACCGCTCTATCCGCGCCTCAAGCTATGGAATCGCATTGGTGGAGTTACGATTTTTGATGGCAAAAATAGCGCATTTCAACGCATTTTTTAACGGCGCATGGTACGAGCAAAGGTTTTCCGATAATTATATGCACGATTTTCCTTTTGGATTTGGGCTCGGAGTTACTTTTACCACCAAAGCCGGCTTATTTTATTTGAGCTATGCACTTGGAAAACAATTAAATAATCCTATTTCATTTAAAACAGGGAAAATTCATTTTGGATTGGCGGTTCAGTTTTAAATCGGCTATACGAACAACTTTATGTGCGCTAAACACATCCTGAGGCGCAGTATGCAGGGAAAGTATTCAATTTTTGAAGGAACTTACGCAAAAAGATTTTTTTTAAAAGTATTTTAAGCGTGCTAAGAAAATATATTTTTTCTATATTCGCGGCGCAAAAAAAGCAAATCAATTTATTCACTTAAAAACAAACAATATCATGGACGTAGGGTGGTTATGCAGCCAAGTAAAGAGAATCCCGTCGCGGCGATATTGATGCGTTTTTATGCTATCGCTTCGACAAATGTTAAACCATTAAAAAAAAAGAAGCGATGATTAAATATTTAGAATGTAAAAACGGCTTTTACGAAGTAGAAAAATATTCTACAAAAGTTTGGGTATGCGTGATGCGCCCTACCCCTGAAGAACAAACTTTTTTAGTTGAAGAATTTGGAGTTCCTGAGCCGTTTTTGAGAGACATTGAAGATAATGAAGAGCGTCCCCGCGTAGAATATGAAGACGGTTGGCGCATGATTATTGTTCGATTGCCTTATAAATCGTTGGAACAAGAGAACCTCTATTCTACAGTTCCGCTCGGCATTTTAACCTCCGGTGAAAAGTTTATTACGGTTTGCCATAGCGAGGTAGAAATGATGAGTGATTTTGTGAAATATACCCGCCGTAAAAACTTTGATGAAAAAAACGCCTCCGACCTTATTTTACATTTGCAACTTTCTGCGGCTGTTTGGTTTATGAAATATCTAAAAATGATAAATTATGAAATTCAAGATGCAGAAAAGCAATTACAAACTTCAATTAGAAATGAGGAGTTGTTGGAATTAATGCGTTTGGAAAGAACGTTAACTTATTTTGTAACTTCTATTCGTGGCAATGAGATTTTATTGCAGAAGTTTCAAAGTATCTTAAAACAGCGTCACATGAAATATGATGCCGATTTATTTGAAGATGTGGAAATTGAGATGCAACAAGCGCGCACAACGGCAAATGTTTACAGCGAAATTTTAGCAGGTATGATGGATGCCTTTGCCGCCGTAATCTCCAATAATGTAAACGTGATTATGAAACGCTTAACCTCATTCTCCATCATTTTGATGTTGCCCACCTTGATAGCAAGTTTTTACGGCATGAATCTAGAGGAAGGTACTACCATACACAATCCTAAATTTTATGTAGTCATTGGATGTTCTTTAATTATTTCTGTTCTTATCACCTTGTTTTTTAAGAAGAAGCGGTGGCTATAAACTGATTTTTTAACAGTGAACCCTGCAAGCCTAAAATGCTGCAAATACTAAAACCGCAGCATCTTTTTCTATTTCAATGGTGAAATTTTGCGCCAAAGATTCGTTTAAAGAGCCTTCCCACAGCTCTTTAAACTTTTGTTTGTTTACAGAATATTTTAACCCATGGAAAGTAATTTCCGCTTCAGGAGAGAAACTGAAAACAGAGATTTGTTGTTTGGGGAAAGTTTCAAAAGTAGTGGTTTTATTTATAGGAGTGAATACACCATAATTAGTAACCATAGATAGAGAAATATCATTAACATAGTGCATAAGAATACTGATATTAGCTAAAAAATGGTCGTCGCGCAAGCCTGAAGCACCCAAAATAACAACTTGTATCCATTCATTCGCAATACAATATTTGAGTGCTTTTTGTAAATCATTGTAATCTTGATTATCATCGTTATGAATGATGGAAGAGTATTTTTCTTTTTGTTTTGAAGAAATTGAATCACAATCTCCTATTATGATGTGGGGGATAATGTTTCGTTCCTCTAAAAAAGAGATAGCGCCATCACAGCAGATTATTTTTTCTGCATTTTTTAAAATAGATAATGGAATAGAATGGGTTGGCTTTTCGCCGTTGGCGAGGATTGCGATTTTAGATTCCTTTTGGAATATAGATTTTGTTTTCAATTGAACTTATTTTGATTTGTATTTGCATACCATTCCTAATTTATGGCAAAAATATAATTTTTTTAGCCCCAATAGGAGTAAACAGGGCGAAATCATGAAAAGATACTTTTAATTCTGATTTTTTTCGGTAAGATATAATTTTTATATGAAATTGATGTTATTTTTGCAGGTTTAATTTTATTTTTAATAAAAAAATATTGTCATGGATACTAAAATATTACAAATCAAAAAAGAAGTTCATTGGATCGGCGTTTTAGATAAAGATATTCGTACTTTCGATATTGTAATGGAAACAAAATATGGAACAACTTACAATTCCTATTTCATTAATGCAGATAAAAAAGCAGTGATTGAAGTAGTAAAAGAGAAGTTTTTCCCCGTTTTTGAAATCAAATTACGCCAACTATGCAACCCAGAAGAAATAGATTATATCTTCATTAACCATACGGAACCTGATCACAGCGGAGGTCTCAAAAAATTATTAAAAATAGCACCAAACGCAACAATAGTGGCATCAAATTCAGCCATAATGAATTTAAAAGAACAATTGAATATGCCTTTTCAACATATTGTTGCAAACGATGGGCATGTTATCGATTTGGGAAACAAAAAAATAACTACTCTAAACGTACCTAATTTGCACTGGCCCGACTCGATTTATTCTTATTTGCACGAAGATAAACTATTGTTTACTTGTGATTCTTTTGGCGCACATTTTTGCCACGAAGAAATGTACAATGATAAAGTGGGAAATTATGATGAAGCATTTCAATACTATTTCGACGTCATTTTAAAACCATTTAGTAAATTCTTCTTAAAAGCAATTGAAAAAATCTCTAATCTGCAGATTGACGCCATTTGCAACGGACATGGACCATTATTGACATCTAATCCAATGGCTGTAGTTGAGAGAACAAAGCATTTGTGCGAAGATTATATCAAAAATTATCCCGAAAAACACAGAATCTTAATTGCTTTTGTTTCTGCTTACGGATTTACCAAAACAATTGCAGAAAAATTGAAAGAAGGGGCTGAAAGAGTACCAAATATTGCCATTGACTTTTGCGATATTGAAAAAATGGATTTGACAACGTTGAGCGAAAAAATTGCCAAAGCTCATGCGTATATGTTAGGAAGTCCTACCATTAATCAAAATATGCTTCCACAACTCTACAATGTTTTTGCTTTAATGACCCCGCTTCGCGACAAGGGAAAACTTACCACAGCATTTGGAGCATACGGCTGGTCGGGAGAAGCTAAACAAAACCTTATTGCAAATATAGATAACTTAAAACTAAACCGTTACTGCGAATCCATGTTCGTTAAGTTCATACCTTCTAAAATCGAAGAAGAAAATATTATCAAATTTGGAGAACAATTTGCAAAAACATTAATCGCTAATTATTAACCATTAATCATTAAAATTATGGCTAAAGTAAATGTTTATATCCCTTGCTGTATGGACATGTTTGCTCCGTCCGTAGCTCAAAGTACTTTTGCCGTGTTAGAACGTTTGGGTGACGAAATAATATACAATCAGGAACAAACATGCTGTGGTAGAAGATTTTATCATGTAGGCGAAATAGGGCTTGCCAAAGAGTTAGCCAACAAGTTAATATTAGAATGTGAATTGAAATATCATACTGTGGTGCCTACTACATCGTGTGTGGGGTACATAAAAAACTATTACAAAGAATTGTTGGAAAATTCTACGGAAGTAAATATGATTCGCAATTTTACTCAAAATATTTATGAATTATGTTATTATATCGTTAATATTAAAGCTGTTGAAAAATTAAACAATACTTTTAATCACCGGGTATTCTATTTTAAATCCTGTTCTGCGCGAAATTTATACAAATTAGATGATGAACCTGAATTGTTGCTAAGCAATACTAGAGGTTTGGATTTGCTTATTGATAATGACTTGAATACATGCTGTGGCGCCAATAGTCATTTTGCACTTGCCAATCCCGAAATTTCAGATATTTTATGTAATCAAATTATTGAACGCGCATACCAAATGGGTGCACAATATATTACTTCTACCGACCTCCACTGCTTACAACATATTGATGCTGTATTAAATACGCTTGGTATTACGTTGGAAACCATTCACATTGCAGATATTTTATTGGGAGAGGAATAACTAATTGACCCGCAAAAACATAGATTTTACACCTTGTTCTAACGACAAAAAAGCCTGTTTATAAGCATATTTTCGCAATAACGCTAAATCAGCTTGAAAAACAAAAGATTCTTCTTGCAACTTGCAACTCGTAACCTCTAACTTATCGTTCGCAACTTTATTCATAGCTTCTACTATGGCGTGCAGTGGGCGTGCAAAACCTGTACCTACCTCATAAATACCACTTTGCGGCGCATGGTTCAGAAAATAATAGAGTACTTTCGCTACATCATTTATATAAATATAATCTTGAACGATATTTTTTTCTATACGAATTGAAGTGGCTCTTTCTGCAAATTTTTGATAAATCTTATACACTTCCGAAGCATTTTCTGCTTTGTGCGCTTCATTTCTACCATAAACTTGAAAAAATTTAAGCCCTGCCCAAAAAGGAGGGGTTTGTTGCTGTTTATCAGTCCATTTATCAAAAGTATATTTTGATTTTGCAAATAAAGAAAGATGGTGAACATCGTTTGTTAAATAAGAAGAAGCGTAAACAAACGGAATTCCTTTAAGCGTAGCAAAACTCCAAATTCTTTGTGAAAAATCCACATTTAACGCTTCAACAATATCACTATCGGTAGAAAAAATGTCGGTTCGTGCGCCTAAATGAAAAATAAAGTCAATATGTTGTACATTTTTTTCCGCCCAATAAAAAAAGTGCTCCCGTTGAATCTTATCGGTATAATCTAAGTTTTCCCAATTTTTTCGTTTTCTTTCGTGAATAAAATCATCCACAAGAATGATATTTTTTATGCCATGAAAGTTTAACTTTCTACATAAATAACTGCCGATAAATCCTGCTGCACCGGTTACAACAATCATGGTTTGGAAAATTTGGGATTCGTTAAAAATTCTGTATCGGTTAGTGTATGTAAAAATGTTTTTAAATCAGCTATTTGAGAAGGAGTTAAATAGGCGCCACCCTGTTCCAATTTGTGCATTAACGGATGTACATAAGGCGAATATTGCAGTCCTAAATTATAAAACTCAAGCACCTCATCTATGGTTTTAAATCGTCCGTTGTGCATATAGGGTGCGGAAGCCATAACATTTCGTAATGAAGGTGCTCGGTAAGCTCCAATATCCTGAGTGTTTTTAGTTACGGAAAACCTGTCGTGCGGGTCGTCAAAAATAGTAGATGATGCATTGTTATAAAACAGATTCGTAGTAAATAAAGGGGTTCCACTTCCACCGTGACAATGAAAACAATCCGCTCCTTCTTCCGTTATAAAAAGAATGTATCCGCGCATTTCGGCATCGGTAAGTGGTTCTGCTATTTCCGGATTTAAGAACCTGTCGAATTTCGAATTTCCTGATACCAAAGTGCATATAAATTGCGCTATGGCTTTTTGAACACGCGAAATATTAATCTCTTTCGTACCAAATGCTTTTTTAAACATGGCAGGATATTTAGGATTTTGTTTCAATGCATACACGGCACGTTCTGGCGTGCTATTCATTTCGTGTGGCGCAACAATTCCCATTAATACAATATCTTCCAAGGTTCGTTGTCGAAAATTTGAATTGGTTTCATGAATTAGCCCGTTCCAAAAATAACCCTCGCTGTTAAACACCAAGTTCATCAAAGGCATGGTGTTGTGTGGAGTAGGCGCTCCGGATAATCCGAAAGTTTTGCCTTGTGGAAAACGCGGATTATTCATTCCCACATCAAAATTGTTGGCTTGAACATGACAGGTGGCGCAACTCATCATCATATCGGGTTCATCTCCGAGGTAACCGCACAAACGTTCATCGTAAAAAAGATGGCGACCCAATTCAATACCTTCAACGGTGAGCGGGTTATCTTTTGGAATGTGCAAATTTGTGGGAAAATAGCGCGGAATTTGCAAGGTATAGGGTGTGGCAGAAAAAGAATTTTTAGGCTCTTTCGGTTCGCATGAAAAAAGCAAAAAGCAAAAAATAAGAAGCCGTAGTATATATAAAATGTGTGTGTTTGTGTTCATTTTTAATAGTATAGCGTCTTAATAAAAAACTTGCAAATGTAGCAATATATTATTATGATTAAAAAAAATCATGCTTTTAAAAAGCGAAACGAAATAAGTATATTTTTGCGGCGGAGAGGTGGCAGAGTGGTCGATTGCGGCGGTCTTGAAAACCGTTGAGGTGAAAGCCTCCGGGGGTTCGAATCCCTCCCTCTCCGCCAAGTAGCTGTAATTAACAAAATAACAATAATTTGCAGCAAATCCGCCGCTCGGTCGGGTCAAAATCGTGACACTTCTTGGTTATTTATTCCAAAAAAAACAGAGTGCTTGCTGAAAAAGACAAAGAAATTGAAGATTTAAAACGACTTTTGAGAAAATAGTAATTCCTTCAACCTTTCAATAAAACAGCACCGCATTGCGCGAAAATTTGTAATTCCATAAAAATAATCTGCGCATTTTTGTGTTCTCCATGCCTCTGTGCTGAATGTTTTTTTCAATACAGAGGCACAAAATCCACAAAAGTTCACAGAGGTACAAAATTTTAACATATTAAGAAACAGAATTATACAATAAAAATCGCACAAAAATTATTCCATTAAATAATCGTATTTAAAAAATTATATTTTTGCCGTCCCATTTGAACGAGTGAAGGATTGAGGGATTGAAGGATTGAATGGGGGAAAGATTAAGGATAAAATTCATACATTGAACCCTTATTCACAAAAGCTCCCT
>Ga0209628_10000503_pt1 | contig 24167 bp, 24 predicted proteins | sample TergutCu122P4_FD_187285 | JGI IMG/M metagenome (GOLD analysis project Ga0209628, IMG submission 187285) | Cubitermes ugandensis P4 segment gut microbial communities from Kakamega Forest, Kenya - Cu122 P4 (SPAdes) (version 2) | ecosystem: Host-associated > Arthropoda: Insects > Digestive system...
GAGGGGCAGGTCACAGGCGCGCGATCGGCGCGCACCTGGTCGGGTGAGAATGCTGCGACGAAGCCGGCGGGCCGGCGTCGAGGCCTCGGGTGGCGCTTTCAGCCTGTGAGGATCCACCAGGCGGGGGTTGGCCCTTGACCATCGAGGGGCAGGTCACAGGCGCGCGATCGGCGCGCACCTGGTCGGGTGAGAATGCTGCGACGAAGCCTGCGGGCCGGCGTCGAGGCCTCGGATGGTGTTTTCAGCCTGTGAGGATCCACCAGGCGGGGGTTGGCCCTGGCCATCGAGGGGCAGGTCACAGGCGCGCGATCGGCGCGCACTTGGTCGGGTGAGAATGCTACGACGAAGCCGGCGGGCCGACGTCGAGGCCTTTGCCTTTGGTGACCTCAGAATACTTTAACGGAAGCTGAGGTGAGGCTGTTTTATCCCGTCGAACGCTTACCAAGCCGGACGGCTGGATCGCCCAAGCGAAGTGTTCGCCATGCTCGGCACAGGCGGCAGACAATTCATTAAGGGACGGAATAAGAAGTTTGTTTCTGAAGTCTTTAATGGATTTTGTTTCACTCCCACAAAGCCGGTGAATAAACTGAACAGACACATCATACGGGTTCGCGTGAGAAGAATAGTAACCGTGTAGCCATTTTGCTAACGGGCGCGTTAAATTTCTACGAATCTCCCATGATAACTTAGTGTAATGCCCCGGCTGAAAAAGCGCGACAAGTTTCTGGTTCAGAATTATTATTACACGCCCCGTATCATCGTCTCTGTAAGCATCATCCACAAAACTACCTGTGTATGAATATGGCCCTTGTTTTATTTCAACGGCAGTTGCTTTCAAATGCGCCAACTGGCGCAACAGAACTTTACGGTTACCGCCCGTATCTGTTTTATCCAGAGCTTTCAGCAGTTGATAGATAGTCACATCGCACCGCTCGCCAAGCTGTTGATCTCTGGCGATGTGCATCAAAGTTTCCAGCAGCGTCTGGTGCTCCTGGTCGAGCCGTATCCCAGTGTAGATGATAGAGTCCGAGCCTGTTGTAGCCAGCACCTCGCGTTCCAACATCTCGCGTTTCTCTTTGCCTTTCCGTATGTTCAGTGCGCCAAATACACACGAACGCAGGATGCTGTTAGGCATTGCCCGTTGCTGTTCGTTCCAAAATGGCAATGTAAGTTGAGTATCAACTCTCTTCTGGCGTCTTACGTGCTGTTTTGCCTCGAATTCTTTTATAAATTGTTCTACATCCATTTCATCACCCCGCAATTAAATTACTACGTGATGATTGCCCATACTGCTTTTTCAAAACCGCTCTATAAAATGTAGTGGAAGTTATATTGTACCGCCTACAAATATCAGCAACAGCAACCGCTTTTGAATCGTACAACGCTTTTATTTCCACGGCCATTTGATTTGTAACTTTCGGTTTTCGTCCCCCTTTTCGTCCCCGCGCGCGGGCAGCCGCTAATCCTGCTCGAGTTCTTTCCTGGATGATGTTTCGCTCGAATTCTGCGAAGGCTGCAAAAATCTGAAACGTCAATGTACCTGCCGCGCTGCTGGTGTCTATGTTTTCGGACAAACTGCGAAAGTCAATCCCGTCTGCTTTGAGCGTGGTTACGATCTGTATTAGCTCTTTCAAACTTCTGCCGAGCCGATCTAAGCGCCACACGGTGAGCGTGTCGCCAGCGCGTAGTGTGCGCAAGCATTCGTCTAGCTGCGGGCGCTGTTTTTTCCCTGCACTGACAACCTCGGAGTAGATGCGTTGGCATCCCGCTTTGGCCAGCGCGTCGGTTTGTAAAGACATGTCTTGATCGTCGGTCGAGACTCGGGCGTAGCCGAAGTGCAATCCTGTAACTGTTGCCATGTGTTTTGTGCACGAAGATAAAGTTATGTGTTAGGTCATATTTTCATGCAAAAAAAATGCCCTGACAAGGGCTTCGCGGCAACGTCAACTAAAACGACCGTTTTAGACAGATCATCGTGAGTTCTCGTCTACAAGTCTTTTTGCTTGGTCTGGTGTGTTGATTTGATGCTCCGGTGCGAGGCTGCTGACCTGTGCTAGTTCAGTGCTTGCACACCCAACAACACCAACAAACACCATGACCAGAACAAAAATTTTGCTTAATTTCTTCATCGTTAAGCCCTCTTTTCTTACACGTTTACGCTACTTTAACACCATTTTTTTATGTTGCAAATATTATCGTGGCCTTACAGCAGGTCTTAGAACGTCATGAAGGACTGCCTTCACATCCTTGAGCTTCACGTTAAAGCCGGAATCTTTCAGTAAAGCAACGATCTGGCGCGGTTCGTAATTTTTCTTGGTGTACAACGCGCGAATCTGCGGAGTGAGTCTTTCGAGCATGGTTTCATATGTCAGATACCTTGGCTCTTGCGGAGTGGCGTTTTCCAGCATCTTCTGAATCTCATGTAAGGTTTCAATTTTGTACGTCACCATAGCGTCAAGTGGCATGTCTGTAGGAGTGTAAATTTTATCACGATTTCATGAGAGTAAATTAGACGTTACATTCTGTTTAAGTAGTTACATGAACAGCGCACCGTAAACGGTCGTTTCCGGCAGGCGCTTTAATGCTGGTCTGGCTGTGCTGCTTCACAGCAGCCAGTCTGACCGCGCAGGCCTCGGAAAGCGTCGTGTATTCCGGCTTGAAAACTTTCCGTATGTTGCTGGCGCAAGCAGCACAAGGCGAGCAACAAAGTACGCCTTCAACCCCCAAAACACTGGCCGAGCAACGGCAGGCTAACCGGCTTGCCATACTGGTCGGGGAGCACCAAGAAGTACAGCGTCGTCTCAAGGCAGCACGCGATCAAAACCCGGTCGACCAGGCTGAGGTTGATCGGCTGACGCGAACCCTAGTCTCACTTGAATCTGAAATTTCTGTTGCTAAAAACACGCCCGTTTACGACACGTTTTTTAGTGACGAAAAGCAATCGGCAACGGTTGAAAAATCCGCGCCAAACTCAACTCCCAACACTGAAAAACAGTATCAGGAATGGGACATTTTCCGTGATTTTCCAAAGGAATAACTATGCAACTCTTTCGCAATTTCATTCTTGTTTTGCTGTCTTTGATGGCTTCCCCAGCGTTTGCCACGATTGGAGGGCTGTCTAAGGGCGTCGACTTGGCCGAAAACATCAAGACAGGCTTGTACGCGCTGCTCGGAGTGTGCTCGAGCATTTACTTGATCTACCTGGCGTTCATGGCCTTCACCGAGAAGAAGACTTGGGCTGACTTCGGTTGGGGCATCGTATACGTATGCATTGCCGGCGGCGTCATCGCCCTTGCAGGTTGGGCATGGTCTGCCTTCGCGTAAGAGGAAACGGAGCAAAACATGTCAGATACCGACGATCAACCCCCGATCGAGTATTTGAGCTACAACGGCCTCGGACGGTCGCCCACGGTTTGGGGCGTCCCGTTCATGGCCGGTCTTGTCATCATGTGTGTTTGTTTGCTGCCTGCCATGCTTCTTGGCGTTTTCATCAGTCCCTATGGCTGGCTTTTCGCCGTTACAGCCGTACCTCTCCTGATATTCGCTCGCATCCAGTGCGAGACGGATGACAAAGCACTAACAAAACTTGCGAAGGAAGTAAAATGGGCACTCATTAAATGGATGAGTGGCAACCCAAAAATCTTCGGTGGCACCTTCACGATCGCGCCAGTGTCATACACAAGGAAGCTCAGGAATGTTGAGTCAGCTATTAAAGCGGCAATTCGCCGGTGAGGAACAACTTCCACGGTACAACTATCATGTCAGTGACACGGTAGTCGCACTTGAAGATGGGCGCGTAGCCTTTTTCCTCCGGTTGAAGGGCATCCCGTTTGAAGTCATCAGTGATGCCATGCTGGAAAACCAGTATGACGCGCTCAATGATGTTTTTATGGCCCTGGCCAAGACAGTAGGCGGACGCTTGGCCGTGTGGTGCTTTCTCGATCATTACAAAACCGAGTTCAGTACAAACTACAGGTTTAATTACAACTGGTTACAACAGTTCTCAAACCAGTACATGAAGCGGTTCCTGGCAGCAGATGTGTTTGAGAATGATTTCTACATTTCTGTCATACTCAAACCGGACAGCAACGACACCCTCAAAGAAGCTGTTCGGGAACTCGAAGAAATCCAGCAAATGACCGTGCAAGGGCTACGCCTCTATGAGTGTGAAGTCCTTTCAATGTATCAGCACAACGGCCTCGATTTTTCCGAGGTCTATGAGTTCATCGCGTACTTGTACAACGGCTTTTGGGAGCGCGTCCCCGTAACGTCGCTCCCGCTTTACCAGGCCGTTGAAAGCAGCACACATCATCACGGCTATCGAGTGATGGAAACCCGGTTTCCAGACGGTGGCCGCCGTTTCACGACCTTCTACGATCTCAAAGACTTCCCGAAGAGATCGACTCGTGGTCGATTGAACCCCATGCTTGAACTCCGGTTTCCGTTCCTCATGGTGTTCTCGTTCACCTTCATCACAGCGGCATCCGCAATCCAGATGATTAACCAGGCGCTCAACAAGATGGAAAGCGCCGGCGACGAAGCCGTGGAAGAGATGGCCGAATTGGAAGTCGCAAAAGGCAAGATCCAAGATGGAACGATCTATTTTGGAGAGTTACACGGGGCGCTCCTGGTGCACGGCACGTCTGCCCGGCAAGCCGAAGATCGAGGCGCGACGGCGCGCACGACTCTGTCAGGATCATGTGGGGCGCTCTACATTCCGGCCATGCTCTCCGCGCCGGAAACCTTTTTCAGTATTTTCCCCGGCAACATCAAGTGCCGACCTCGGCCAATGCCGAAAACGACGCGCAACCTCTTTAGCATGTTCAGTCTGAATACCTATAGCTCAGGCAAAGCTGCGGGCAACCCAATCGGGGACGGCTCCGCCGTTGTTCCGGTACAGACTACCGTAGGTGGAGTGCTCCATTTCAACTTCCATTACTCCTTGCTGGACTTGGACAGCCACGGCGAAAAACGCGCCGGCCACACTTTCATCTGTGGTGCAACCGGCGCGGGGAAAACCACCCTGCAAACCTCGCTCCTGGCGTTCCTTGTCCGGTGGGCCTGCAAGCTCTTTGCCGTAGACAAGGATGGCTCGATGCGCGGCTTCATCGAGGCCGTCGGCGGGACGTACTTCACCCTGCGTAGCGGTGAACTTACAGGGCTGAACCCGTGCCAACTGCCTGATACGCCTTTCAACCGATCGTATCTGAACGATCTTGTTGGAGCCTGTGGCCGATTCGGTCGTCCTGCAGACGAAGAGAACGCCGAGGATATAGCCGACATCAAAAAGGCGGTCGACAACCTGCTAACGAATATACCTTTCCACTTGAGACGGTTCGGTGTTCTGCTGCAATCCATTCCCGATCGCGGTGAAAACTGCCTGCGTCGCCGGCTGGAGCAGTGGTGTTATACCGAGGACGGCGATGGTCGCTACGCTTATGCCCTTGACAACGAAACAAACGCTTTTGACTGGCGCGACTTCCAGCGTGTCGGGTTCGATGTTTCGGATTTCCTTGTGCCTAATCATCCAGCAACCGAGCCGATTCTTTCATACTTATTCCATCTTAAAACCCTTATGCAGCGCGAAAAAGGCGGTCTGCTGGCTACCATCGTTGAAGAATGCTGGCTGCCGATGGCGTATCCCACTACAGCGGCTCAAATCCTTGACAGCCTTAAAACAGGGCGTCGTCGCGATGAGTTCATCTTGCTGGTGACACAATCGCCGGAGGACATACTCAAGAGTCCGCTGCTTCCCGCTGTCATGCAGCAAACCCCGACGAAAATCTATCTACCTAACCCGGATGCCGAATTCAAAACCCCGGACGGGGGGGGTTACTCGCGTTTCGGCATCACTCTCAAAGAGTTTAAAAAGATCAAGAAACTTGGTCTGCAGAGCCGGATGTTCATGGTGAAGCAAGGGAGCCAGTCGGCGATGGCAAAGATGGACTTGGACGGCCTTGGTGAATACATCGCGGTGTTCGCAATGGCCGCCGAAGAATTCCCCCTGCTGGAAGCTGCAAAGGCGCAGGCCGGAAATCATCCAGACGACTGGATCCCGGTCTACCACGCCTTGCGCGCGCGCGCGAAAAAACAGCAAGCCCCTCAACAAACCACGATGGAGGTAGTAGCAGCATGAGTGCCACAAACGAACGTCCAGAAATGAGTAGCAAAGAAAGCTCCGCTATCACAACTGGCTGCAATATTTGGCAACAAGCCACCGACGCTTTCTACGCCGGCAGCTTGTCACCGTCCTTAAGGACTCGTGCCACCCTTGAAGCAATCAAAGCAGAGCGACAAAGCTCTACACACACCGGAGGAAAACATGAACCTTAAAAAAACCGTCTTTGTAGCGGCTATAGCAACCGCTATGGCCGGTACATTACCCGTGGCCAGCGCTGGGGGCATTCCTGTTATTTCCGCAGCCGAGTTAGGCCAATCCATTCAAGCGCAGGTTGAAACCATTGCGCAATGGGGGCAACAACTCCAAGGGATGATGCAGCAATACAACCAGATGGTGCAGATGTACAACAAGGCCAATCAGACCTACAACGCCCTCAAGGGTGCAAGCAATCTCGGGCAAATTTACGATGCAATCCCGAAAAACCAGATTCCCCTTGACTTTCAAAGCGCAATCTCTGATTTCAGAGGTCTTGCGACTTTTGACGTTGAGCGCGGCAAGCTCCCTACATTCAGCGGCGTGCCAAAACTTAACAAGATGTATGACACGATCGCTGGCCAACGTGCATCGTTTCAGCACATGTATAACCAAACGAGCGCGCGCATCAAGAACATCAACAACCTGATGTCCAGGATCAACAGCGCACAAGACCCCGGTGACAAACTTGACCTTGCAAATCGACTTGCTGTCGAACAAGCAACCGTCCAGGCAAACATGCAAGCCATGCAAGCCTATAAAGAACTCAGCCAGGAAGAAATCAACCAAGCAGCACAGGAAGCAAGGAGGGAATGGACATGTATGCAATTCGACGAAACAGGTTGTTGATTGGATTTTTCTTGGTAGCTGCCCTGGGCGGTTGCCTTGAAAAAGAAACGGCCAACCTATCCCCCGAAGGCAAGGTGCACATGGATAGGCTTAACAACTGGACAGTTGGGGATTGGTTGCATGATATTGATGCAGCTAAGGCCACAATTGAAGCCGTAGATCGTGGTGTTGTAGGTCAACCGTCCCCCGAACTTTTTGCAAAAGTACAACTACCTATCCAAGCCCGTAAATTAGCATCGGTTGGTCGATCAGTCCCTTGTTGGCCACAAGATGACCTTGGCGACACAATTGCCGCAACCGTTAACACCGCTCATACGGATCATGCGTGTCTCGATGCAAAGGGCTATAAACGGAGCAGGTAATCATGGCCTTCACTTTTGTCAAAACAGCGCCGATTTCTTCCGTCATAACGGAAATCGAAACGCAAATTGGTAGCATGGCAATCTCGGCATCGTCCGCGATTGCCAATGTTATCACTCCGCTTGTTGCCATTTGTTTTGGCATTTATATCATTTTGATTGTTGTAGATATGATGCGCGGCAACTCATCTAATCCCGTTTGGGATGTTTGGATGCGTTGGGTTGCGTTTGCTATTGTTATTGGCCTTGGCCTTAATATGGGCAACTATTCAAATTACGTTATCCCAATGATTCAGGGTCTCGGTGATGATTTAGCCGCCGCCGTGAGTGGATCACCAAGCGCCGCCGGATCGTTAGATAAACTGGCGTTACACTATATAAAAATAATAGGCGATGATTACAAGCGAATATCAGAATTAGGAATTACAGCAGGAACAGACAAAATAACAGAACCTATCTTATGGGCTGTAAAATCGTTTATTATTTTTCTCGGCCTTATTCCTTTTTTAATTGCTGGTGCCGTTTTATTAATTGTTGCCAAGGTTGGCGCAATGTTGGTTGCAGCGGTTGGGCCTATATTCTTCGCATGTTTAATGTTTCCTGCAACAAGACAGTATTTTTCTGCGTGGATTAACTCAGTCGTTTCGTATGCCCTCTTGCCTGTTCTCCTTGCCATAGTTGGTATGTTTGGCATACAAATTTCAATGACCGTTTTTGGGTATGACGGCACAACATTCGGGGAAATGAGTTTCAGTGTATGTATTCTTGCCGCCATTGTTAATTGGCTATTGGTAGCACTCCTATTGACGTGTAAAGCTCTCGCCTCGTCGTTAAGCGCAGGCGGCATCAATCCCGGCACAGTGGGCGGTGGTGGTGTTGCTGGTATGGCGGGTCGAGCATCTTTGAGGGGCCTTGGTAAAGGCGTAGGAGCCGCAGGCAAGTGGGCTGGTGGAAAGGCTCTTGGTGGTGCGGGGCGTTTTGGCGCTGCCGCCATGAATTTGCTCAAAGGTTCTAACAACTTAAAGGCAGGATGAAATGAAATTTCTCTCTTTCGCACTGGCGAAACGTGCCACAACAAATGGGGCGGAACAGTTTGCTTCAAGCCCAGTGCAATCCGCAAAAAAAGACATCTCACCGAAGCGTCTACCCCAGTCGTTCGTTGATGCGGCGCTCGATTTTGAGAAATCGAAAAACGAAACACTCCAGAAAAATAACAAGCTGCTAATTCGCTTGTGTTCCGCTCTTGTGGTTTTCGCGGGAATTTGCCTTTTCGGTATCCTGATGTCGTTTGCCCTCCATCGTGAGCCACAACCAACCATCTTGCGAGTCGACAACAGCACAGGGAATATTGATGCGTTAACATCAATAAAGGATGCCAATAATACCTATGATGAAGTTGTAAATAGGTATTGGGTTGCGCAGTATGTCAAAACGTGTGAACGGTATGACTGGTATTCGATCGGTGTTGATTTTGATTCGTGCGAGCTTTTTAGCACGAGTGATGTATTCACCGCTTACAGCAACCGAGTCAAGGCTAAAAACGGCCCCCTTGAATTGCTCAAGGATAAAGGACGGATTGACGTCCGTATTATCTCTGTTTCTTTCCTTGACGCTAATACCGCATCTGTAAGATTTACCACGCAAAAGCTAACGCCTGCGGGAGAAAATCCAGACGGCTCACCGTTGCAGCGTTGGATTTCAACAATCGTTTTTGATTTCGATGCGGGTTTGATGACTGACCAACAGCGGATGGTGAATCCGCTTGGATTCAAAGTCCACTCTTATCAACCTAATCCAGAAGCGGTAGGGAGAGAATAAAGGCGATGTGTACGGAAATTTACAGAATAATCGAAAGGCGTAATGCCGAGAATCGGGCAAAAAACGCACGGCGCGCGTTATTAATAGCGATCATAGGAATGGTTTTTGGTTCCATTCTAAGCGTCCGCTTTTTGAATACACCTTTTGCTGCCCTCTCAGGAGCAATCTTAATTTCCATCATTTTTGGATGTTGGTTCATCCTCTATTTGACGGGTACTGTATTTATGGGAAACACCGTCATTTCTGACGAACTTTTATTAGACATCGCGTCTAGCAGTAGCATCGACAGTCGAATAAAAGCTGAACTAGGCAGACACTTGGAAACAGACGGCGTTATTACATTCGCAGGATTAACCAACATTATTGATGATTTCTATAAGTCGCAGGATGACAAAACCCCTCCTGCCTCTGGTGCTGCTGCCCTCGTTCGGTTTTTCAAAGGCGAAAAATCATGAAACTCAGTAAAATTTTCTGGCTCCCGGCGCTTTGTTTGACTCTCGGCCTTGCCCCGCCCGCCTCTGCCCAAGACCCGCGAATCCGGGAAGTCGTGTACGACCCTAAAAAGGTCTACACGGTTTACACAGGAATCGGCTTTGCCAACCTCATCCAGTTCGCACCGGATGAAACATTACAAAGACCCAAAACCCTGCTCGGTATGGGTGATGCCGGTGCGTGGCACGTTGGCGCGTCCGGTAGCAGTGTCAGCTTTAAACCTGCTAAAGAAGAGAACGGTACAAACGTTGTCCTGGTGACAAACAAGCGCACTTACGCTTTCGACCTTCGGCCCGCCACAAAAAACAATCCACCCACATACATCCTGCGGTTCATTTACCCTGAAAACCAGGCCGCCGAGATTGCCGCCGAGCGTCAGCGCCTTGGCCTTACGGCTTCGGCCCGTGCTGAAAAGCGGACGATCAACACAAACTACATCTGGAAAGGCAACGAGTCGGATGCTCCGCTCGCCCCAACTGCTGCATGGGATGATGGACGGTTCACCCGGCTTATATATAACCATGCCGGGGAATTGCCCGTTTTTTACAAGGTACTCCCAGACGGTACAGAGGCCTTAGTCAATTACAACGTAGATGACAAGGCCAAGGAAACCATCGTATTGCAAGAAGTAGTCCGCATCGTGCGCGCGCGGCTGAATAACCAAGTTATAGAAATTCATAACCGCAGCTATAAACAGCCCGCCGTGAATCGTACCAACGCAGGCGAGCATGGTGCAGTCCGCATCGAGGGGAGCTAAAAATGAGCGAAACAACGGTTGTTCTTGGCGAACAGGGCGCACTCCCACGGCTGAATGAAGAGTTCTCGACTCCTACGGCTGAAACAAAGTCGAAAACCAATGTAGGTAAGGTAAAGCTGTTGGCCATGCTCCTGCTCGGCATCATCATCGTGCTGGTCGGCCTCATGTTCCTTGGTAAGTCGTCAAAGGCAACTCCAGGCACTGCCACTACTGCCGCGCCAACGGCGCTCCAAAAAGCGGCCTACGCAATCCAAAACAGCGCAATCGACAACGAATCTATTGGCGCTCAAAAAGAGCGGATTCGTAAGACCGAAGCCTCCCGCCAAACCGCGCGAGAGGCTGCTGAGAGAGAAGAGGCGGCCAAGAAAGAAGAAGCAGAAAAGCAAGCGCGCCTTCTCGCAGGATTGGAACCAACTGCGGCAGGCGCGGGCGGTGTAAGCGGTGCCGGGCATGAGGTTGCTGTGCCTGATGATCCTGTAAAGCGCCGCCTCAGCGTCGGCGTGCTAGTGCCGACTTCTGGCGGTGCATACAACCCGATACTACTTGCCAGCAACGATTCACAAGCTCCTGGGCAGACAGGCGGCAATAACGGATATGTTGGAGGTGACAGTTATCCGACCTCTGACTCTGACAGAGAAGCCTGGAAAGAGGCCGAAATCGCGCGACGTATGAAAGCCGCAGGCCTTGGAGGTAGTGATGCATCACCAGGTGGTTTTGACGGTGGTGGTCTTTTAAGTCCCGGTGCAGGTGGTGGACTCGGTGCGCGCATGCGCCCCATGCGCCTGTCTGCGGTATCAGCCGACAGGCTTGGAAATCTGGATTTCATCCTCAAGAAAGGAACGGCCATACCGTGCGCTTTGGTAACAGGCATTGATACTCAGCTTCCCGGATTCACCCTGTGCCGTACCGTCCAGGATGTTTATAGCGCCAACAATAAAACATTATTGGTCGAACGCGGATCTACTTTCTTTGGAGAGCAAACCTCATCATTGACGCGCGGGCAGTTCCGTACCTTCGTTACCTGGGGACGCGGCGACACCACGTCCGGCATATCTTTTGATCTCGACTCGCCTGGCGTTGATAGCCTCGGCTATAGCGGCATTCCCGGTGTCGTCGATCGGCATTTGATGGAGCGGTTCGGCGGTGCGATCCTGGTGTCGATCATTGATGACTTCACCAAGGCCGCCGCGCAAGGTATCGCCAACCGGAATGGCAACAGAGTCACCATCGGCGCATCCTCTGCCGACTCTGTCTCCTCGATCGCAGAAAAGACGCTCGATGAGAGTATCAACATCCCCACCACGCTGATCGTTAAACCCGGGACGGTTATCTACATCCTGGTCGCCCGTGACGTGTCTTTCGAGGGAGTTTATGGCCTTGTCAAGTAGCCCCTTCTCGTCGGCGCGAGGACAAGTGCCGCGTGTAGACAACGCCCTCACCGTTCGGGAGATGCTCAAATCTATGGGCATCACCTCGGCATTGGAGGGTGATATAACCGAGTTCGCGGTCAACGCGCCTGGTGAGCACTGGACGGAAAGTAGCGCCGGCTGGCAACGGTTCGAGAATCCTACGCTCACCCTCCAGGCGCTGAACGGTTTGGCCAACGCTGCCGCCATTTTTTGCAAAAAAAACCTTGATCGGGACAATCCCATTGCCAGCTTGACATTGCCCGACGGCGAACGCTGTCAAATCGTTTTGCCCCCTGCTACGGAAAATGGCAGGGTAGTTATCACGATCCGCAAGCCGTCGACAAGCCGTTTTACGCTTGACGATTATGAGAAGTCTGGCCGGCTTAACCCAAGGCTAACCGCGATCACCGACGCGCTGTTGTCCTGGGAGCAGGAAATGCTCGATCTGTCCCAAGCAGGCCAGTTCAAACGCTTCTTTGAGCTTACCATCAAGCACAAATTGAACATTGTCACCGTCGGCGGTACAGGGTCAGGGAAAACCACGTTTTCCAAAGCCCTGATAGACCTTTATTCGGTTCATCGTCGGATGTTCACTATAGAGGACGCCCGCGAACTGACGATGCCGTATCACCCCAATTCGGTGCCGTTGTTTTTCTCGCCGACGATTAGCGCAAAGGAGATTCTGGCCTCCTGTATGCGGATGAAGCCGGATCACATTTTTCTTGCTGAAGTGCGTGGTGATGAAGCATGGGACTACCTGATGGCCTTGAAGTCCGGTCATACGGGTTCCGTGACCTCGATTCACGCCAATGATTGTCGCGGCGCTCTCTACAAGATTGGTAGTTACATCAAGCAAAGCGCCGTCGGTCAGACGCTCGACTTCTCTTACATCATGCAGGAAGTCATGACGACCATTGATGTTGTTGCGTTCTTCGACAAAACATACATCTCCGAGCTTTATTACGACCCCGTGCGCAAGTTAAGGCTCCTTCGTGGGGAGGTATCCGCTCTATGAATTCCACCCTCAAGCCTCAGAAAATCGCTATCGCCGTTGCGTTTCTTGCATTCATCGCGGTCGGCTCCTCGCTTGCGCTGCTCTCGGTTTCTGGCCGGATGCTCTCCAGCAAACTCGGCCTCGGGGCCGCGCCCTCGATGTCGTTGCCGATCGACGTGGTGAAGTACAGTCAAGACAAAAAGACAAAGGGTTTCGGCGTCCTGGCGCTCATCATCAGCTTCGGCCTGCCCGTGCTCTTGTTCGGCGGTTTGGGCGTGGCCGTGTTCTTGCCGAAGCGCCGCGAGTTGCACGGCTCGGCCCGGTTCGCCACCACAGTCGAACTCCAAAAATCCGGCCTTCTTCAACCCGACAAGGATGACGACAAATACCCGTCACTGGTGATTGGCAAGGTCAAAGACCAGTTTCTACTCTTCCGTGGCCAGCAGTTCATGTTTCTGTCCGCACCGACTCGATCTGGTAAAGGGGTGGGTATCGTCATTCCGAATCTGCTGCATTATCGGGACTCGGTTGTTGTCCTCGATGTGAAAGAGGAAAACTACAAGATCACCGCCGGCTTCCGTGCTGCCTGTGGGCAGGAAGTTTTCAGGTTCGCACCGGATGACGAAAAACTCAAAACCGAGTGCTGGAATCCGTTGGATTACGTCCGACATGACAAGTTGTTTCGGATAAAAGATTTGATGAGTATCACCAATATCCTTTATCCGCCTACCGACGACGTTTGGAACAGCACAGCGGAAAGCCTTTTTCTAGGCCTTGCCCTTTACATTCTCGACACAGCCAAGGAACGCGGCAATCTCAACGTTGCAACCATCAAAAAGTACAAAACCACCCTGCCCTTCCTGGCCAATGAGGAAACGTTCCGAAAGTACGTCGAGTCGCGCAGGGGTTACGAGCCGTTAAGCGAAGAATGCACTCAGCATCTATTGGCCTATGCCAAGACTGCTGAAAAGTTGCGCTCGTCGATCGACATTTCGTTTGATAAACCTCTCGGCATCTTTTCAGACCCCATCACGGCCCTGGCCACGAGTAAAAGCACATTCGATTTGCGTGACGTTCGCAAGCGCCGGATGTCAATCTATGTGGTCATTCGCCCTGGAAACATCGACAAGTTCGGGCAATTCCTGAATCTGTTTTTTCAGCAGTTGCTCACGTTGAACATGGACGAATTGCCCGAGGAAAACCCGGAACTGAAATATCAGTGCCTTTTGCTACTCGACGAGTTCCCGGCGATGGGCCGAGTGGCCATTATCGAAAAGGCCAGCGCATACATGGCCGGCTACAACATGCGCCTGTTGTTGATCTTTCAGTCCAAGGCACAGGTTGAAGATCGCAAGCTCTATGACAAGACCGGCGCGCAAACCATGCTCACAAACATGGCTTTACAGGTCTGCTATGCACCCCGAGACGATCAGGACGCGAAAGACTACAGCGAGATGATCGGTTATATGACCGAGAAATCCACGTCAAAGTCCCGCCAGCTTGGTTTGAGCAAGAACGGCGGGCGAAGCGAGTCCGAAAGTGACCAGCGCCGCGCCGTGTTGCTGCCGCAGGAAGTCAAAGCGATCGGCCCGGAAAAAGAAATCATCAGCTTGGAAAACATGGTGCCAGCCTTGGTTAATAAGATCAGGTGGTACAAAGAGCCGGTTTTTCAGCGTCGGGCAAACATGCCCCTACCCCCTACCCCCGATCAGAGCGCCGCAGGGCAGCAGGAAAACACCATCGAGCCGGACATATCCGAGACGCTGCATTTTGCCGGCGCGATCCGCGACCAGTCGCTCGGGAGCGGCGTGAGTTTCGAGGTCGGGTTTTCGCCGCAAAGAAACGCCCTGGAAGCGGTGATGTCCCTGATTTTGTCAGCAAAGAACGAGCTATTTGTAGCCGCTTATTCCTTCACCTCGCGCCCGATCGCGCTCGCCCTGGGCGAAGCCAAGGATAGAGGTGTCGATGTGCGCATCGTTGTCGACAAGGCGCAAAACGACGATGGCCAGGCGGGTTACAAGGCCGTCGATTTCTTGATCTCGAAAAATGTGCCAGTCATCAAGTGTTCAAACTACGCGGCCATGCACCACAAATTTATGGTTGCCGACGAGAAGCACATCCAGCTTGGCAGCTTCAACTATACGGCTAGCGCGAACAGCCGCAATGCCGAAACCGCAATCGTGTTACGCAACACGCCCAAGCTGGCCGAAGTCTACCGAACGGAATGGCTACGCCTGGCCAGCGAGCCGCCGGTGACGCCCGATCAGATCATGGCGCTCGACGCCGGCCTGTCCGTACTGCGCGAGCTTGGAATTTGAGGAGAACGGGTACATGACAACAAATTGGATGCGGAAGGTTAAGGCAGCACGAAAGCAGCTACTCCGTCAGAGGATGCGTGTTGAAGGCAGGCTTGTGTTGAGGACTTCGTGGTTTTATAGGCTCTTTGTGAAGGACCCTGTTCGTGAACTCTCGATGCTTAGTGATCGAATTGACCGCCTCACTGATCGGTACTTTAGCCGCATACCCAACTAGACCAACCGGAGGAAGCGTGATGGATGAAGTTGATGTCATTTTAATTTTATTGACTTCTATTTTTGGGGTTGCGTTTGGTGCGTGGCTAGTGTGGCCGTGGCTGCCGAGAAACTAACCTAGAAGGAGCGAGCTATGCCAGATGAAAAACACCTCTCCCGGCCGGTCGACGGCCCGTGCTTTGATGACGTTGTAGGCAGCAGCGAACCACTGCTGCCCCCTACGCACATCCGTACAAAATCTCTGCGTCAAATGCTTGACCTCCCCCCTGGTGCGACAACCGAAGAAGTTGATGCCGCCTTGATGGGGGACGGCGGGGAGGATTGATGCCCATCACCATCGACAATTTTCGTCGGGTCGTGCGGGATTTCTGTGAGCAGTATCCAACGGCCAACCATTTCAGTTACAGGATCGTCGAAACCCCGCACGAAATCTATTCAAACCACAACGGCGACCTCTCGGCGCTCAAGGCCACAATCATCCCAAAACCGCTCATACACAGTGACGGACGGATTCTGCACGCTCAACTGAATTTGATCGCCAAAAACACCAACGACCTTCATGACGCCAATGAAACATTGCGTCATGAAGTCCTTGGACACTACGGCATCAATACATTCACAACGCAAGAAAAGAATGCCCTGCTCGATGCCCTGATTGCTGCGCGCCAGCAGCGCGGCATTCTTGGATTATGGAATCACGTCGACCTGATGTATCCAGGCGTCGATGTTCGCCAGAAGGCCGAAGAGGTCTATGCGACCTTCTGTGAACGAATTTCGTCTCCCGGCCACGAACGGGAAGCGGTACGAATTCGTCAGGAAGGCAAGCAATCGTTTTATGAAACATGCGTAGCCGCCAAACCTCGACGGATGACTTTCATGGATCTTGAAAACATCACCAGGATGGTTGTGCAAGGTCTACACGATCAAACCCGCACTCAACAACACTTTCCGCACCTTGAAGATGTGCGGGAACGCAATAGCCAACAACAAGGAGGTGACACTGTGAATCAACAACGTCTTGAAAAAGCCTGGGCCAAAAATTCGCAGGTAGTCCAGGATCTCATGGCGAAGCAAAAAGCGATTGATGCCGCCGATGCCGACATTGAACGCTTCGATGCGCTTGATGCGAAAGGACGAGAACAGGCGCTGGCCGAGATGGCTAAGAAAGCCGCCGAAGATCCACATTATCGGAATGAAGTCTCCGAACTCTCTCCGTCAATTTTCGCCGAAATTGAAGCGCGTAACCTGGCCGAAAAGATCGAGAGGGTAAAAAACATGTCTCTCTTTGACGCTGCCAAAGAGGTTAACAGCGACATGCAGATTCTTGATTCATTCAATGATGAACAAGTCACAGCGCGCGACAGGCACCTCAAAGAAATGATGGCCTGTTCTCAGGCCAGCCCGCACTATCAACACGTACTCAAAGAAACTTCACCTCAATTTTTCGTTGAAGGACGCACGCACGGCTTCAACGAAAACGGGACATTTGTTGGTGTTCTTGGGAAAGAGTTCACCACATCCAACGATCAGTTGATAGGTGGTAACGATGAAGCAGAATCGCTTGATCGGCTCCGCGCCAGAGCGCGCAGTGAGGCCGATGTGCTTGAAACACCAGAAGATTCACGCTCTGAATTGCTAACCATTGACGATCTTGATTTGCGCGGGCGCGAATTCAATTATCAGCCTGGTGCAGTAGAGCTTGAAGAGCTTCGTAGACGTGTAGGGATTGGAACGCCCGAGGACTCACGCTCCGAACTGCTCGACGCTGACGCGCGCGCGCGCCGTGAGGCAGAAGAGCAAGAAACACACGATGCCGAAGTGGAGACTGCCATTGCAGATCGTCTCCGGGCAACAAAAGAACGCGAGCAGCGGTTGTACATGATGGACTTGGATAACCCAACCGGCAAAGAACTTGGGGCGGACGAATTTATTCTGCCGCGTTCCGTAGCTCAGAAGTACGTCGATCTTGACGGTAAGTTTTACACGAAGGAAAAACCACCGCGTATAGCCTTCGAGGATCGCGGCAACAAGCTGAGAACATCGAGTACGGATAAGGGGACGATTGCTGACATGATTGCCGTGGCAAGGGCCAAGCAATGGAACAGCCTCAAACTGTCAGGCTCCAAAGAATTTCGGCGGGAAGCCTGGCTTGAAGCAGAAAGTCAGGGACTTAAAACCGCTGGCTACTCGCCCAAAAAAGAAGATCTCGTCGCGCTTGAAGCACTGCGGCAAGAGCGGGCAACAAACAACATTCAGCCAGGCTCCCGGCAGACAAAACAGACGCAGCAGGACGAATCCCGCTATGCGCCGCGCCACGACCTTAACAAGAACCAGGCGCAAATGCATGCTACGGCCACCGCATGTATGGCCATGAATCTTGAAGAACTCAAGAAAAACCCGGCGCTGGCCAACAGGACACCGGAAGCTCTTGAAAAGCTCGCGTTCTGGCGCGGCATCGTGCAGGAGATGACCAAGCATGACTTAAAGCCAGCGCAGGACGAAGCCCTGACGAAGTACGACAAGGCAGCGGAAAACCCCGATTTCCTGGAGCGCCTGGAACGGTCGGATTCCAAAGCGCAGGAAAACGCCACGCATGCCCGCGAAGAGGCGCAGCGTAAAGAACCCGAACTGTCTCTTTGACCTAATGCCATATTTTTCAGAGGGAGAAACAACCATGAAAAAAATCCTATTCGCCCTGGTGACGTGCTCGGCCTGCTTGCCTGCCAGCGCGCAGAACTACGAAGTGCTGACAGGGGACACAAAACTGGCGTGCGAGGCAATCCTGTGTCTTTCAACCGGGCAGCGCCCGAACGAGTGCGCCCCCTCGATCAAGAGGTATTTTGATATTTCGCGCAAGAAATGGTCGGACACGGTAAAAGACCGCCGTAAATTTTTGAACAAGTGTCCATCGGTCAACGAGGACAACACCATGAAGCAACTCGCAAACGCTATCAGCGACGGCGCGGGCAAATGCTCGGCATCAGACCTCAATCAGATACGAATGTTCTTTTGGAATTCTGTGTCCGATTCCATGATGTGGGTCATCCAGAACAAGATGCCCGGTTACTGTGACGCCTACTGGAATCACGCATACACCGATCTGGCCAGGCCGTACTATGTCGGCGTCCCCGAGCGCGGCGGGTATTGGGTTGAACAGGCGCAGTATCCGCAGGCTATCGCCGCATACAAGGCGAGGATTGAGCAGGAAGACGCCCAAAAAGAAGCGGCCCAAAAGAAGAGGTACTACTTCAACTGACAAGGGGAGAGAACATCATGCCCGCTACTACAGGAACATCCGGGGGGCGTAGCACCCCGCAGGAAAAGCATTTTCTCGATGTCCCTTTCAAGGAAAGGGACGAAGCCCACAAGCTCGGCGCGCATTGGGACAAAGAAGCGAAATCGTGGTTTATCCCGGAAGGCGTTGATCGCGCGCCTTTCTCCCGGTGGGATCCTCGGGTTTATCTCGATGTCCCTTTCAAGGAAAAGGACGAAGCCCGTCAGCTCGGCGCGCATTGGGACAAGGAAGCAAAATCGTGGTACGTCCCGAAAGGCGTTGATGCTGTGCCTTTCTCCCGCTGGACGAATCAAGCGCCCGAGGCCGCGCAGCAACATGAGCCGAAGCCCAAAGAGGTTCGCGTTTATCTGGACGTTCCTTACCCCGAAAGGAGTGAAGTCCAAAAGCTCGGCGCAAATTGGGACTGGAAAGCGAAATCGTGGTACATCCCGGAGGGTGTCGATGCCGCCCCATTTTCTCAGTGGATGAAGCAAGCGGCCGAGGCTTCGCACCAGGCGCAAGCAGCGGAACCGAAGAGCAACGCTGCCAGAATTTTTCTCAATGTCCCTTTCAAGGAAAAGGACGAAGCCCACGCGCTCGGCGCGCATTGGGACAAAGAAGCAAAATCGTGGTACATCCCGGAGGGTGTCGATGCCGCGCCCTTCTCACGTTGGAACCAGCATGTGTTAGAAGTAGGAATTTTGAAAGCCGTCGAGCAAGGCACTCTTGGAGACGCGCTTGAAACCGCAAACCTGGAACAGATTGACCGCACGTTAGATGTTCTCTACAGCATGACGCCGCTGAACACGGGAACTGAGTTCTGGAAGCGTCACGAGCTACCCTGGGATGTTGACCCGCTTGAAAAGAATATCCAAACGGCAATGAACGATCTGATTGAGAATAGACGCCCAGACGCCGCCGTTGCCCTCGCGTTCCAGAAGCTCCAGGCAGCAGATAAAACCGACGAAGCCGCCAGACACTATTTTGATACCGCAGCAGACAACGCGCTGGATTTCAAGCTACCGCATGACTGGACAGGCGAAATCCGGGTTGTTGGCGTAACGGATCATCACCTTGAACCGTATGAGTATCATTTATACGCGCGTAAAGGTGAGGCGCAATTTGGTGAGGATGCCTACGCATTTCTTGCTTCGACTCCCTGGAAGGAAGAAGCCGATAAGCTGGCAGATCGTCTAACCATCATCGCGGCCAATTCACGGACTGATGAAACAGAGAGATCTGCGCTGCTCGCCCGCGTGCAAGAGGATCGTGTTCGCCGCGACCCAAATAGCAGCGAGGATGCAATCTCAGCAGCGAAAGAAGCGCGTAAAACGGCGGAATTCGCAGTCTCCAGTATTGATGATGGCCCCAAACAAGATCACCAAATTTACGCACCGAGGCACGATCTGGACAAGAACCAAGCGGCAATCCATGCTGCGGCCACGGCAAACGTGGCCGCAAACCTTGAAGAACTCAAGAAAAACCCGGCGCTGGCCAAGAGACCGGCAGGAGAACTTGAAAAGCTCGCGTACTGGCGCGGCGTTGCGCTGGAGAGAACGAAAACCGCAGAGTATGCTCCTGCCGAATCCTGGGTTGCGGCACGATTTGACCATGAGGCCGTCGTCAATCCCTGCTTTTTGGAACGCCTTGAGCAGATGAGGTCAGAGTCAACTCAGGGGAGAACCGCGCCCGCACATGCGCGTGAAGATCGCCAGCCTGAGCTATCGCGTTGAGTGCGTAATACCCACAGAAACTGTGAAAAAGGTTGTGGATAGGCGCGGCTCTTTTCAACACTCACAGTATCGTCCGCGCTGTGCTCTAACTTTGGTCAGCAGGGAGGGTGGTAGAAACTTCGCCCACGACCGACGTTTTGGAAGCCCGCCCCCTACCGAGGCAGGGGACGGGGTACTACACAGGGGTGGTTATAAGGCCTTGCCAGACCACAGCAGAACCAGTAACATGATTACTGCCCTAATAAGGCATCGCCAGAAACGACCCCTTGACAGCGGAAGTTTCACGAACAATCACCTCCTTCGAGGAGCGAGATTGGCGAAGACGCCCCGCTGACCGGGGCGTTTTCGTTTGCGCCCCGCCCGCATTTTCTCACACTTTTCGCCGGGTTTCCCGGCGACACGAGGGCGAGCGATGCCAGAGGCGTGTTTATCGCTCGCCCCTTGGGGCGCGTCCTGGGGCATTGCCCCACGCCCCTCAGATTTCCATGCCCTGCCCTTGGTCACGCGCTTTACCCTGGTTATGTTCGGGCCGACGCTCGATCGGCACGGTCTGTACGTCGATCTCGGGCAGTCTCTTCAAATACACCAGATTGGCCAAAGCATTGTCGATGTCTCTGAAATCTACCGGCTTGCCTTCAAAGGTCTGTTTTTTTTCGACTACGCCCCGGTAGAAAGCCGCCTTCGTCAGTTCGGCATCGGTGTGCTGGCCATAACGAGGATCCGTCGCCAGCGTTTGACAGTTTTGCTCCAGGGTGCGCATACCGTGCCTATGGAACTCTGCGTTCTTTTGTTCGGTGGTCAGTGGTTGTTCCTTCATACCCAAAAACTCGCGCAACGCCTCGCCGTAACCCTGCTCGATGAGCAGCTTGCGCTGGCTCTGTAAGGCAGCCTCAAGGATCGGTTTCTGTTCCCTGGGTACATCCGGCCCCTTGGCCACGAGCTGGCGCTGTACGCGCCGGTAGGCCTCGCGCGTGGCGTCCAGTTCGTCGGCCTTGTCGAAGGGCTTCACCGCCTCCTGGCGTAGCGCCTTGGCGGTGCTGGCCGCCGTCTCAATTTCTTGGCGCATCGTCTCGATGCGCTGTGGAATCTTTTCGATGTAGTTATTGAAGCGCGTGATGAAACCAGCCGCCGACGGCATTTCCTTCAAGTCCGCGCGCGGGAACTGGTGCAGGCTATCGAGCGGCGATTCAAGGTCGACGCAATCCTTGCTTTCTCCGTTCAGGGTGAATTCGACACCCCGATACCGCATCGAGGACTCGTCGCCCAAAGCGAAGGCCTCGGCGATTTTCATCTTGATCGCCTCGATCGCGTGATCGCGCTCCGTCCACCGTTTTCCGCCAATCTCCAGCCCTGGGAAAACACCCTCTTGAAGCGGGTGCATCTTCGCCGCCTCCTGCATTTCTAGCAGGCTCGCCAGTCGCGCCGGGAGTGTCTTGGTTGCCAGATATTCGTTTTCGCGTGCGCGAAACTCCAGCGTACTTTTCTCGTCCACATGGGCGTTTTGAAGTGACTCCAGCCGCCGTACCTCGTTTCTGAGGCGCGTTTCATCCAGGATCAACGGGTCGCCCGATGCCGCCGCTTTCATGTCCGCCGCATTGCTGGCCTCAGATCCAATGTCCTCAATGCTGTTGATAGAGCCGTCATAGTTGCGCAGTTGTGCGATCATCCGCGCCTTGTGTTCAAGCAACTGCCAGCGCCGGGTATCGTAGGTTTGCGATGTGGCGTAGCGCAGAATGGAAACCTCGAACCCTTCGGGGTCGCGCTCGTAGAGCAAGTTCCCCTGGCGCACAATGCGCCCCTCGCGCTGCTCCAGGTCACTTGGCCTCCACGGTGCGTCGATGTGGTGTAGCCCGACCAGGCGCTTTTGTACGTTCGTCCCCGCGCCCATTTTGGGCGTGCTTCCAAACAGGAAACGAACGTCACCCTGATTCACTGCTTTGAAAAGTTTGTCCTTGGCCGCCGGGCTGTTGAAATCGTGGATAAAAGCGATTTCCCGCTCTGGAACGCCCCGCGCGATGAGTTTGGCCTTGATGTCGTCGTAGACTGAAAAGCCTTGCGCCCCGGAAACGGCGGCTACATCGGTCACGCCGATCGCCGCGCCCTCGGCGTTTTCGTCGTATCCGCGCGCGGTGTTGTAATCGTCGATCTCGCCCTGGTCGATGATGCCCGCCGCTTCCCGTTTCTCGATCCAGGCCTCGCGCAACACTTCGTCGCGCAGGTGTTTTTCGGCCTCCTGTTTCGCTTCGTCTTTCGTCTGCGCCCCGGTCAGGAATACCCCGCTTCCGGCGTCATAGATCGAAACGATGTCTTTCTCTTTCACGAGGTAAAACGGTAGCTCCTCGAACCCCTTGACGGTATGCAGCGTTCCTCGTTTATGGATCACTGCGCCGCCCGTCCCGTCCTCGCGGACGTACAGCCTAGAGTCTTTGCTGGCCATGCTTGCCCGGCAGGATAACGGCACGGACAAATCGCAAAACACCAACTGCGTACCTTTATCGGCGTCCCATTTGCGGTAGATCTCCATCATCTTGCCGACGGCCAGATTGATCTTTGATCCTGGAAAATCCGGCGCGTCCGGTTTGAGAAGCCGGAAATCCAGCCCTGCCTTGTTCGCCTGCCCTGTCAATGACAAGGCATTAACCTTGCCCTTCGTTTTCCACGTCAATTCCCGCAGGCGCTCGAACTGCCCGAGGATGGATTTCGGGTCGACGACAATCGACGGCGTAAGCGCCGCTTGCACGATGGCCAAGCGTGCCTCATCTTCCGTATCGGCGCTGGCCAGCAGTCTCCCGTTGGGGCCGCCCCTCGAGTCCGTGACAATGGCCTTCCATTTCTCTTTTTTGGTGTATTCGTCCTGGCCGCGCTCGATCCGTGCCGTTTCGCCGCGCGCCGGGTTATAGCCGAAAGTCGGTTGCCCAAACTCGATCTCAAGCTGTGGCACGCCCATGAATGCGGCTACCTCTGGGCTACGCTCGGCAACAATATTTTGCGCCTGGCCGCCCTCGATCTTTGGAACCGGGAATGTCTTGCCCCGCTCGATCGCCTGCCGTTTCAAATCATCCAGCGTCACCGTGTCGGTGAAGCTCTGGTAAAGCGGCATTAGCGCACTGATGCCGGTAAATTCCAGGCGGGAGGATTGCCGGTAGCCTGTGCCAGACGGCGCGACTTCGTACACGGACTGCGCATTGGCGAACTGACGCGCCCAAGCGTCAAAGACGTGTAAGCCCTGCTCTTTGAGCGCCGGATACTGCATGTAGCGTTGAAGATTGAACATCTCCACCATAGAGTTCGAGATAGGCGTGCCGGTCGCTCCGATCAGTACCGATTTATCTCCGTAGGTTTCCCACATCCATTGAGACTTCACGAACAAGTCAAAAGCCTTGTCGGATCCAGACGGGTTGCCCATGCCCGGCACCCTGTCCGCCGTGGTGTTGTAGTAAAGGTTCTTGAATTCGTGAAGCTCGTCGACGGCGAAGGCGTCCGCGCCGAGTTCGTCGAACGTTAGCGCCTTGTCGCGTTCGCCGACATCCTGGGCCTTCTTCTTGATTCGCGCCTCGATATTCGCCTTGATTTTCTCCATATCGCGGACGATGTGCCGGTCGCCCCGATCTCTTTTCATCCGCTCGATCGCATCGGACAGGTCGGATACCTGTTCCTTGAGTACCTTTTCTTCGACGGCGCGCGGCAGCCCGATCTTTTTCAGGGACGAATGCCCCACGACCACGGCATCCCAATCGCCGGTAACGATCTTGGCAAAAAATCTTTCCCGGTTTTCCTTGGTGAAATCATCCGGCGTG
>Ga0209628_10000504_pt1 | contig 24163 bp, 19 predicted proteins | sample TergutCu122P4_FD_187285 | JGI IMG/M metagenome (GOLD analysis project Ga0209628, IMG submission 187285) | Cubitermes ugandensis P4 segment gut microbial communities from Kakamega Forest, Kenya - Cu122 P4 (SPAdes) (version 2) | ecosystem: Host-associated > Arthropoda: Insects > Digestive system...
TAGATACAAAAATATACCGCCTATCGCCTAATGGAAGGTTTTCCTCATTCGACACTTGAAGCTGCACATTGAAATATTCTATCAAAGCCACAACGAAAGGAAAACCCTGTAAGTCACTGTATATCTCAAGAATATGGTTTATCTCGTCCTGGTGAATAATACGAATCAGGTAATTGACAACAAAAGCGGGGATTTTATCCGCCTTGTCATTCAATTTGGAACGTAAGACCTGTCTAATATCAATGCGTGTATCCATAAAATCGGCGTAAGCGTGTGCAAAAATACAAAAAAATGGGGTGTTGAAAACTTTTTTGTTGATTTTTGCTCTTGGTAATATAAAAATATGTACTTTTACGCCGTCAATCAAATTGTTATACCCGTTTTGTTGAACTTTTACAATAATTTAACATAAATAAAAGGTTGATAATAAGACAGAAAATAGATGCTTTTCATGTCCCGGCATTGTTTAAAGAGAGCATAAATGGCTTGGATATTCGTCCTTCAGGGGTGTATGTAGATGCCACTTTTGGGGGAGGCGGTCATTCACGCGGCATATTAGCTCGGTTAGGAAGTAGCGGACGTTTGTTTGGTTTTGACCAGGATGCGGATGCTGAGAATAACCGGATAGAAGATGAGCGGTTCACTTTTGTGAGGGGTAATTTTCGCTATTTGTCGAATTTTTTACGATATTATGGAATACGGTCTGTCAACGGAATTTTGGCTGACCTGGGCGTTTCATCGTTTCACTTTGACGAGGCTTCGCGCGGTTTTTCCTTTCGTTTCGACAGTTGCTTGGATATGCGAATGAACAACCGCGCCGGCAAGACCGCTGCGGATGTGTTGAACACTTATTCTGAGGAACAATTAGCGACGGTTTTTTTTTCGTATGGCGAGCTGAAGTACTCACGAAAAATAGCCTCCGAAGTGGTCAAGCGGCGAGCTGTCTATCCATTTCGGGTTGCTTCCGATTTGTTAGATGTCATGAACCCTTTTGTAGCCAAAGACAACGCAAAAAAAACGCTGGCGCAGGCATTTCAGGCATTGCGTATGGAAGTGAATCAGGAACTGCAAGCCTTCGTAGAGCTTCTGACGCAGTCACTGACCTTACTTCAAAAAGGCGGGCGGTTAGTAGTCATCACCTATCAATCAATAGACGATAAACTATTGAAAAATTTTCTTAAAACCGGCAATTGTGAAGGTCGCATCAAACAGGACATCTACGGCAATATACCATCTCCTTTTCAGCAGATAGGCAAGGTTATTGTCCCATCCGCCGAAGAAGTAGCCGCCAACCCGCGTGCCCGCAGCGCCAAACTAAGAATAGGGGAGATAAACTCCCCCTTTGAACGTTCATAGATGTTAAAGGTTCAGAGGCAATGTGACAGTAAACTTATAATAATTCATGCTCATTCGTACATTTTTTCACTTTGTAAAAAAGAAAAACGTGGCAACAAAAAAAATGGCAAAGCAAAAGAAAAGAAGACGATTCTGGATTTATATTTTAGGAGGCGATGTGTTACGCTTCCTGGAAAAACAAACCAAAATGATTGTATTGATAGTCATTTTATTGGTTTTCTATATCAGCAACCGCTATACTTGTATTATGAAACTGCGGGAGATAGACCGATTGCAGATACAGTTGAAAGAAGTTCAGTCGGAATCGGTTTCTACCTTGGTGAAGCTGAACGAAAACATGCAGCCTTCGGGCGTCGAAGAGCGTGTCAAACGCTTAGGTATCGGACTTGAAAAAGCGAAGATACCCCCTTATAAACTTCAAAAATAATAGCTATGGAGCCAAAGAAAATGCATTCAACAAATAATAAGTCGAAGCACAAAAAGGTAAAAGGAAATGAAAAAGACGGCGACATCTTTGCCCGTTACTTCGTTATCACGGTTTTAGTAGGGATAGTGGCTATTGCGATACTTGTGTCGGCTTTTCAAATCGGCGTGTACGAAAAGAAAGAGTGGATGAAAGTGGCCGAAGGGTTGAAGCGCCCGGATCGTTTAGTGATGCCGACGCGCGGAACGATTTATTCGCACGATTACAAAGTGATGGCGGCCAATCATCCGCAGTATTATTTATACATGGATTTCAAATCGAGCGCTATCCTGCTGGATTCGCTCCTCCACTCGAAGTACAACAATGTTGATTCGTTAGCCTACTATCTTTCAAGAAAGCTTAAAAACCGTACACCGGCCGACTATAAGGCGCATATCCTGAAAGGTGTTCAGTCGAAGAAAACCGACTATCCGTTATATGTCGAGCAGGGTATTTCGTTAGAAGACTTAAAGGAGATAAAAAAGTTTCCGTTTTTTCGTCTGGGCATTTACCGTAACGGGCTGCACGAAAAAGAAAGGATGTATCGACGGAAGCCATTCGGCAAGTTAGCCTTGCGAACCATCGGAGATATCTATAACGAGATTGATGAGAAAACCGGTTTAACCAAAGGGCGTAGCGGCTTGGAGTTACAATACGATTCACTCCTTCGCGGCGAAGCGGGGAGCAGTTCCGAGCAGCGGGTGGGAGGTCGTTGGACTTCTATCATTGAAGATGAGCCGATAAACGGAATGGATATTCGTACAACGATAGATATTCAGATTCAGGATATTGTTGAGAAAACGCTGACCGATAAGCTTAAAGAGTTGGATGCCGAATCGGGTATTGCAATGATCATGGAAGTAAAGACCGGTGAGATAAAGGCTATTACCAACTTGACCCGCTCGGGTTCCGGACGTTATAATGAGATTAAAAACCATGCTGTTGCCGATGAGATTGAGCCTGGCTCTACGTTCAAAGTGGCCGCTATGATGGTTGCGCTTGAAGATGGCGTCGTCAGCCCAAAAACGCCGATAGATGTAGGCAAGGGCATCTATAAATATAACAATCGTACCGTAACCGACCACAACGCCAACCGCGGTGGCTACGGACTGATTAACGCCGAAAAGGCGATATGGTATTCGTCCAACGTGGCCATGGCCAAGATCATCCTGAGCGGCTACGAGCGCAATCCGCAGAAGTTTTTAAACGGACTGAGCCGTATAGGGATAGATGCAGACCTGGGCATTGACATACCCGGCGCCGGCAAGCCCAAGATACGCAAACCCGGCGACAAGTTATGGTCCCGCTATTCGCTCCCCTGGATGTCTTTTGGGTATGAGGTGCAGATACCGCCTATCCAGATGCTTACCTTCTATAATGCGATAGCCAATAACGGGGCGATGGTGCGTCCGATGTTCGTTAAAGAGATATTAAAAGACGGCAAATCCGTCAAACGTTTTCAACCCGAAGTGGTAATACAGGAGATCTGCACCAAAGATAATTTGAAAATCATTCAGGATATGCTATACAACGTAGTGAACTACAGCGATCCTACCCCTGCTAACAGGGATGGAACCGGCAAGCCTGCCCGTTCAGATGTGATTACGATTTCCGGAAAAACGGGGACGGCGCAGATAGCAAGCGGCGGCGCTTATGGTTCGGGCGGTCATACGGTCTCCTTTTGCGGCTATTTCCCTTACGAGCAACCGCTTTACTCCTGTATAGTTGTCATCACGCGCCCGCGTGTTGGAACCGTATCAGGCGGAGCCATGTGTGGCGTTGTAATGAAAGAGATAGCCGAAAAACTTTACTCTAACCGTACATTTTTTGACCTGAAAAAAATATCCGCCGACGCTACACGCACGCTTTTCCCCGAAGTTCAAAACGGCGATTACCTTGCACTGACAAACGTGACCAAAGGCCTTAATATCCAAACGAATGGTAATATCAAGTCAGACTATATCATTGCAAACTGTGACAGTAAGGGTATTACGGTTAAAGAACTGCCAATAAACGCTTCAGTTGTACCAAATGTAACAGGCATGGGCGTTAAAGACGCCGTGTACGCACTCGAAAACTGCGGCTTACGGGTATCAGTCTCAGGCTATGGCAGCGTAACTTCACAATCCATAGCAAGCGGCAGCCGAGCCGTACCGGGACAAGCCGTGACAGTCACGCTTAATTGAAACGTTTAAAAAATGATGGACAAATACAGGACTATTGATTATCGAAAAGTTGAAATAATAGATAAGAGATTTGTTCCAAAAGAGTCGGTTTAATTTATCTAAAACTTGAAGTATGAAGTTATTGGAATTGTTACAAAAAGCGGAAATAGAAGCGACTACGGGCGATATAGATACCGTTATTACCGGCGTATTTGCTGATTCAAGGCAGGTGGTTGCGGGTTCGCTTTTTGTTGCTGTCAAGGGTAAGACAGTGGATGGGCATGATTTTATTGAGAAAGCTATTGAGCAAGGTGCTGTGGCTGTGGTTGCTGAGAGGGGGAATTATTCGACTCTACAAGACAACGGCAGGATGCCGTTGATAGTAGAGGTGGGGGATTCGGCAGAGGCGTTGGGGCGGCTGGCTTCGGCCTGGTACGGGGAGCCGTCACGGCAACTGATAGTGGTTGGGGTAACGGGGACTAACGGGAAGACGACTGTTGCGACGCTCTTGTACCGGCTTTTCAGGCAGTTAGGGTACAAGGCGGGGTTGCTGTCTACGGTGTGTAATTATATAAACGATGAACCACTTGCTGCCGACCATACTACGCCCGATGCGCTGACTACTCAACAGTTGATGGCGCAGATGGTAGAGGCAGGATGCGAATATGCTTTTATGGAGGTCAGCTCACATGCAGTAGACCAGAAACGAATCAGCGGGATTGATTTTAATGGCGGTATCTTTACCAATCTGACGCGCGACCATTTGGATTATCACCTTACGACCGAAAACTACCTGAAAGCGAAGAAGACATTCTTTGATAATCTTCCTGCCACAGCTTTTGCCCTTACGAATGTAGACGATAAAAACGGCTTAGTCATGCTGCAAAATACTTCCGCGTTGCGTCTGACCTATTCGTTACAAACTTTAGCCGATTTTAAAGGCAAAATCATCGAATCGCATTTGGAAGGGACAGAGATGGAAATCGACTATAAAAGTGTTTTTTCCCATTTTACAGGTCGGTTCAATGCGTATAACTTGCTTGCCGTTTATGGCGCAACAGTCGCACTCAATACATCTCCTGCTTCCTACCGGAGTATACAAAAAGAGGATATTATCATCGCACTAAGCGCCCTGTATCCCGTGTCAGGCCGGTTTGAAACAATACATTCCCCTCAAGGCTTAACGGCTATTGTCGATTATGCCCATACGCCCGATGCACTCGCAAATGTGCTGAATGGCATTCATGAAGTATTGAAAGGAAACGGTCAAGTCATCACGGTGGTAGGAGCAGGCGGCAACCGCGACAAGGGTAAACGTCCCCTGATGGCTAAAGAAGCTGTCCGTCAAAGTGATAGGCTGATACTAACCTCCGATAATCCGCGTTTTGAACAGCCGGACGATATCATCCGTGATATGTATGCAGGCCTTCATACAGACGAAAAAGAGCGCACGCTTTGCATTACCGACCGGCGACAGGCTATCAAGACAGCAATAGCCTTTGCAAAGAAAGGAGATGTAATCCTTGTAGCCGGAAAAGGCCATGAGAATTACCAGGAGATAAACGGAGTGAAATATCCGTTTGACGACAGGGAGATTATCCATGATTATTTCAACATAAAATAAATCATGCCAATCAGATAAATAAAATAAAACATTGTTAAGACGATATGTTATACGACTTTTTTGCTTATTTGGATTCAATAAACATACCCGGCGCCGGTGTGTTTAAATACATCTCGTTTCGTTCGGGGAGCGCGCTTGTGTTTGCTTTACTGATTGCTACTATTTTTGGCCAGCGTATTATCAATTATCTGCGGTTAAAGCAGATAGGCGAAACGGTTCGCAACCTGGGCTTGGAAGGGCAGATTAGCAAGAAAGGCACGCCCACCATGGGAGGAATTATTATCATCATCGCCATCGTTATTCCGGTATTGTTGTTTTCGCGCCTTAACAACATCTATATTATGCTGATGCTTATTACGACGATATGGTTGGGCGCTTTGGGTTTTATTGACGATTATATCAAGGTTTTTAAAAAGGAGAAAAAAGGACTTCATGGCAAGTTTAAAATCGTTGCCCAGATAGGGCTTGGATTGATTGTAGGCATGACGTTGTATATGAGTCCCAACGTTGTTATTCGCGAGAATGTGGAAGTATTGAATCAAAAGAACATCGTTGAGGAAGTGCAAATCCATCCTTCAGAAACCAAATCAACGAAGACAACCATCCCGTTTATCAAGAATAATAACTTTGACTATGCCTGGTTAGCTTCGTGGGCTGGCAAGTGGAAAGAAGAGATGACCTGGATATTTTTTGTGTTAATAGTCATTTTTATTGTCACCTCCGTATCCAATGGCGCCAATCTTACCGACGGGCTTGACGGGCTTGCCGCCGGCAGTTCGGCTATCATGGGGGTTGCCTTAGGGATATTTGCGTATATGTCTTCGCATGTCCAGTTTGCTTCATACCTGAATATCATGTATATACCTGGAGTAGATGAGCTTGTTGTCTTTGTCGCTGCGTTCGCAGGCGCAACAATCGGTTTTCTATGGTACAATTCCTATCCGGCACAAGTGTTTATGGGTGATACGGGCAGTTTGACGTTAGGCGGTATTATCGCTGTTTTTGCCATTGTTATCCGGAAAGAGTTGCTTATACCTGTCTTATGTGGGGTTTTTCTAATTGAGAGCATTTCGGTCTTGATGCAGGTATCCTACTTTAAATTTACGAAGAAAAGATACGGAGAAGGAAGGCGGATATTTAAGATGACGCCTATCCATCACCATTTTCAGAAAGCCGGCAACGCAGGCATACAGGCTTTTTTTCAGCGGCCCATCAACATTGTGCCGGAATCGAAACTTGTTGTGCGCTTTTGGTTGATAGGTATCATTCTTGCAGTAATAACCATTGTCACGTTAAAAGTAAGGTAGATGAGTAAACGAATCGTCATATTGGGCGCAGGCGAAAGCGGTGTAGGAGCAGCCGTATTAGCAAAGAAAGAAGGCTTTGATGTTTTCGTTTCGGACCATGCGTTTATTCTTTTGGAATCCAAAAAGACGCTTAACGAAAGAGGAATAAGATGGGAGGAAGGTAAACATACAGACGAGATGATTTTGACAGCCGATGAGGTAGTAAAAAGTCCGGGCATTCCCGACCATTCGCCGGTGATACGGAAAATTATAGAAAAAAACATACCTGTTATTTCCGAGATAGAACTGGCCGGACGGTATACCCGTTCCAAGATGATTGGCATCACCGGCAGCAACGGAAAGACAACGACAGCCACCCTTACTTACCATATTTTCAAAAATGCGGGATTAGACGTAGGGTTAGCCGGCAATGTTGGCGCTAGCCTTGCCATGCAGGTAGCTGAGAATCCGCACGATTATTATGTCGTAGAGCTAAGCAGCTTTCAGTTGGATAACATGTACAACTTCAAAGCGGATATAGCTGTCCTGTTGAATATTACGCCCGACCACTTAGACCGTTATCACCATAACTTCAACGAATATGCCGATGCCAAGTTCCGTATCATCCGAAATCAAAAGGCAGAGGATGCGTTTATTTACTGGAACGATGACCCAACTATTCGACAGGGCATAGAAAAATTTAATCCACAGGCAACGAAATATCCTTTTTCGGAAAAATTCTCAGAGGGAGTCAAAGGGTATGTGCGCGATGGCCATATTATTTTAGAAACAATTAATGGAAACTATATGATGGAAAGAGATTTATTATCCCTTAAAGGGGTGCATAACTTGAACAACTCGCTGGCAGCAGGAATTGCTGCTAAGGTGATGGACATACGCGATGAAAAAATTCGCGCATCGCTGACCGATTTTTATGGCGTCGAGCATCGCCTCGAAATGGTTGCCCGTGTGCGGGGCGTCGATTATATCAACGACTCGAAAGCGACCAATGTGAACTCCTGCTGGTATGCCTTGCAAAGCATATATACCCCCCTGGTCCTCATTTTGGGGGGGACGGACAAGGGCAATGACTATTCCGAGATAGAACAGTTGGTCAGGAAGAAAGTGCATACGCTGATTTTCCTCGGGGTCGATAACAGTAAGCTGCATGATTTTTTTGACGGCAAAGGGCCGCAAATAGAAGATGCCCGTTCCATGGAAGAGGCAGTCAGCAAGGCCTATCGATTCGCTCATAAAGGCGATACGGTCTTGTTATCGCCCTGCTGCGCCAGCTTTGACCTTTTTAAAAATTTCGAAGACCGCGGCGACCAGTTTAAACAATGTGTCAGAAACTTGTAATCCCCTTTTTCCCCCTTTGAACGTTCCTGTGAAAATCGTTCAATGTGTCTCTTTACTTCCCTTCGGAAAGTGACAAAAAAATATTTTTTACACAATGGAATGTTCACGAAGTGGAAGAAAATGGGGGCAGGGGGATGTAAAAGTAAGTTGGTGATTTTAATTTTCAATTATGAACGTATTCAATAAATTATTCAAAGGCGACCGGACGATATGGATTATTTTCATGTTATTATGCTTCGTGTCATTAGTGGAAGTGTATAGCGCGACAAGTACGCTTGCCTATAAACAGGCCAATTTTTGGCAACCCATCCTTCGCCATGGATTCTTTCTGCTGATGGGGTTCGCCTCTGTGTTGGGGTTACATAATATTCCGAGTAAATACTTTGGTATAGCAATTATTCTTTTGCCGATTGCGATCATTTTATTAGCGTTGACACCGATTTTTGGCCTCAAAATAAACGAAGCCTACCGGTGGTGGTCTATTTTTGGCATTCAGTTTCAGCCGTCGGAGATTGGGAAAATGGCTTGCATTATTTTTGTCGCTTTCTTTTTGAGCAAACAGGAGCGTGTCTCGCCACACATCATTTTTTGGATCAATTTGACAGGGGTGAGCTTAACCTGCGCCCTTATCCTTCCGGAGAATTTTTCCACCGCTTTTCTTTTGTTTACAGTTTGTTTCCTGATGATGTTTATCGGACAGGCGCCTTTAAAAAAAATGATTTTCTTATTAGTCTTTCTTATTCTTCTCGGAGGCCTTACGTTTGCTGTTTTTCGTTATACACCCGATGATATGGCAAAGCAATATTTTCCAAACCGCATGTTGACAATGAAAGCACGTTTTGACGATTATGGTAATGACAAGGCTAAAACGACAAAATTTGTAATCAATGATGATAACTTTCAGGTGAACCATGCCAAAATTGCGATTGCCCGTGGCGGCATCGTCGGGGAGTTGCCTGGACGTAGTGTACAACGAGACTATCTACCACAGGCTTATTCCGATTTTATCTATGCCATTATCATTGAAGAATTAGGGCTTATCTTCGGAGGAATCGGTGTGTTGATGCTTTATGTCATCTTAATGTTCCGTGTAGCCATCATAGCGCGACGATGTGAAAAGCTGTTTCCCAAATACTTAGCCCTTGGATGCGGACTTTTGATAGTCATACAGGCATTTATCAACATGGCAGTAGCCGTCAATCTTATCCCTGTTACCGGGCAGCCCTTACCGCTCATCAGCCGTGGCGGTACTTCCACGATGCTAACCTGCTTCTATTTTGGTATGATTCTTAGCGTCAGCCACTTTGGTGCAGGCATGGGGGCAGACGAGGAAGGCGAAGAAGCTGGGGAAATAGAGGAAATCAGGGAAGATGGGGAAATCGAAGAATTTGCAGAAGTGGAGCAAAGTGAAGATTGATAGCATTATAAGGCCGATAAATCTGAAATCAACAAACTGCTCATAACGGTTTGAACTTGCAAAAAGTCGAAAGTTTTAACATACTTAGCAATTGCTTCGGGCATTCCACCAATAATCAGGAAGCGTTTAAATAACTCGACAGTCTTATCAAATTTTAACAAATGAAAAAATAAAAACGTGAAGGGAATGAATAATTAACAATTAAGAATTAATATTGGAAAGCAGGTTTGAGGCGATAGGCTGTTTCTTTTATATTGAAAACTTTTTTGTGGTTTTTAGATGAATAATTGGAGAAAAAAGTGTAATTTTACGGCTTCAATTTTGGACTATTCAATGCTTTTTTTGAATAATAATGATTTGGAAAGAATGTATTTGTTTTGAAATGAGGTGCTTATGAATAGGTCATATCGAATCATCATAAGCGGAGGCGGGACGGGAGGGCATCTTTTTCCTGCACTTTCCATAGCAGACGAGATAAAACAACGCTTTCCGGTTGTGGACATCCTGTTTGTAGGCGCTGATAACCGGATGGAGATGGAGCACGTTCCAACTGCCGGCTATCGGATTATCGGACTGCCTGTTTCGGGCTTAGACCGCACAAATCTTCTGAAAAATATCGGCGTAGTATGGCGGTTATTGAAAAGCCTGAGGATGGCACGAAAAATTATTCGCGACTTCAAGCCTGATATAGCCATCGGCGTAGGCGGATATGCCAGCGGGCCGGTATTGTGGATGGCTTCTTCAATTCATATACCGATTTTAATCCAGGAACAAAACTCTTATGCAGGGGTGACAAATCGGTTGCTTGGCAAAAGGGCAAAAAAAATATGCGTAGCTTATAGAGGGATGGAAAAATACTTTCCGGAAGAACGTATTATTATTACAGGGAATCCGGTGCGGAAGGAGTTGGAATTATTAAAGGATGTCGCCTTGCCTTTTAATGACATCCCCCTGCCCCCATTTTCTTCACTTCGTAAAGAGACAGATTATTTTTTAACATCAAGGAACGTTGTTCCGCAAGCGAAACAGACACATTATTTAAATTTTAACAACAAGGAACGTTCAAAGGCGGAGGCGCTTCAATATTTTGGGATGGAAAGCGAAAAGCCTGTTTTATTAGTCCTCGGTGGAAGTTTGGGGGCGCGAACCATCAATCAAAGTATACGGAAAGGACTGGAAGCGTTGATGAATGCCGGGATACAGGTTATCTGGCAAACGGGGCGGATAGCATATACCGCTATCAAAGATGAGCTTAATAATAATTCAGGAGGTAGCGAATCAATAAAAGGTTTGTGGGTTTCCGACTTTATAACCCGTATGGATTATGCGTATTTAATAGCTGATTTAGTAGTTTCGCGTGCAGGCGCTTGTACCCTGTCAGAGCTTTGCCTTTTAATGAAAGCGACGATTTTAGTCCCCTCGCCGAATGTGGCTGATGACCATCAAACGAAAAATGCACGCGCCCTGTCAGAAAACGATGCTGCTGTCCTCATTCCCGACAAGGACGCCGTTGAGCTATTGACCCCAACAGTTATTGAGCTACTTACTAATAATGAAAGATTAAACCGGTTGAGCGCTCATATTGCGCTTTTTGCCCAACACGACAGCACGAAGCGTATTGTAGATGAAGTTGTTAAATTACTAACGTGACAAAATATGTACCCAAAAGAGTTAAGAAACGAAGTGTTTATAGGAGCAGGTGGAGATGAGATTACATCCGTCTATTTTATTGGCGCTGGTGGTATAGGAATGAGTGCTCTCATTCGGTTTTTCCAAGCCAAAGGGAAAAAAATAGCCGGCTATGACCGCACACCTTCACCCTTAACGGAGCAATTGGAAAAAGAAGGTGTTGACATTCATTTTACGGATGATGTATCATTAATTCCCGACGACTTTTTAGATAAAAATAAGACTTTTGTTATCTATACACCGGCTGTTCCATCGTCGCACCAGGAGCTTAACTATTTTAAAAACAATGGCTTTCAAGTACTGAAACGCTCGTCTATGTTGGCAGTTATAACAAGTAATTTGATAAGTTTATGTATAGCCGGCACACACGGCAAGACAACGACGTCATCTATGTTGGCTCATTTACTTAAGCAATCGAATGAAGACTGTAACGCTTTTCTTGGCGGAATACTTAAAAACTATAACAGTAATATGCTGTATTCAGGGTTTAGCGAATTTGTAGTCGTCGAGGCTGACGAATATGACCGCTCGTTTCATTCGCTAAAGCCCGTAATGGCTGTCATCACAGCGGTTGATCCCGACCATTTGGATATTTACGGCACCCCACAAGACTACCGGGAAAGCTTTGAGAAGTTTACTTCACTAATACAGCCCGGAGGGGTTTTACTCATGAAGAAAGGCATTGATATCAAGCCTATTATACACGAAAGCGTGTGGGTTTATACCTATTCTGCGACCGATGAATCGGCAGATTTTTATGCTTCCAATATCCATATTGGTAAAGGCAGGATAACTTTTGATTTCATTATAAACAGCAACACCCGATTCAAATATCAGTCTAATCCGCTTATTATCCCTAATATACGGTTAGGAGTGCCGGTCAGGACAAATATTGAAAACGCCCTTGCAGCTATGGCTTTAGCATTTATTTGCGATGTTTCTCCCAAAGAGATACGTGCCGCCATAGCATCCTTTCAGGGTGTAGTGCGACGGTTCGATATTCGATTCAAAAACAGAAAAGCGGTTTATATCGACGACTATGCGCATCATCCGGAGGAGCTGAAAAGCAGCATCCTGTCAATCAAAGAACTTTATGGAAAGCGCAAGGTGACCGGCATTTTTCAACCGCATTTGTATAGCCGGACAAAAGATTTTGCCGACGAAATGGCGGAGGCGCTCTCACTGCTCGACCGGCTTATTTTGTTAGACATCTATCCAGCACGCGAAGAACCGATACCCGGCGTCACGTCTGAGCTGATTTTTGATAAGGTAACGATGGAAAATAAGACGCTGTGTAAAAAAGAAGACTTATTGCAATTGCTTGAAAAAGAGAAGATAGATGTACTTGTGACATTAGGGGCAGGCGATATAGACCGATTAGTCGAACCGATACGGCTTATGTTAAATAAAAAATATGGAAAGAAATGAAGAAAATCCTGTACATAATATTAGCAACCCTGATTTTTAGCTATCTATGCGCAGCTTTGTACTACTTTACAAAAAATGATTCCAAAAGTACGGTGTGCGAAAAAGTGGATGTGGTGATAACGGACAGTTTGGAAAGGCGGTTTCTGAACGAAAAAGATGTCGTCGCTTATCTTACCAAAGCCGAGCTATATCCCTTAAATAAAAGCAGTAACGAAATAAATACTTACCAAATCGAAGAAGCGCTGTTAGCGCATGAAATCATCGAATCGGCCAAAGTTGTGCAATCGGCTTCGGGCAGGATAACGATTTCTTTGATGCAGAAAATGCCGGTCTTACGTATCTTTAGCGCCGGTGGCAACTATTATGTGGACAGTAAGGGAAGGCCAATGACCACGTCGTTAGGGCAGGCTATTTTAGTGCCGATAGCCAACGGAAACATAGAACAATCGTTTGCCGTTTCCGAGTTATATCAATTTGCGCTATTTTTGCAGAACAATTCGTTCTGGAACGACCAGATAACGCAGATTTATGTCAGGTCGGCCAACGACGTCGAAATTGTTCCGCGCGTCGGTAATCATCGGATACTGCTGGGCAGTTTGGACGATTTTGAGAAAAAATTGAAACACCTGCGTTTGTTCTACGAGCAGGCAATTCCTAAGATGGGATGGGACAAATACAGCATTATTAATTTGAAGTTCAGGAACCAGATAGTATGTACAAAAAAGTAAATATACAAAGCCATGTCGGATAATATTGTAGCTATAGATTTAGGGACGTCCCATATTACAGGGATTGTCGGTGAGAAGAAAGCGAATGGAACGTTTTCTATTATTGCGTATGAAACCGTTGAGACGGATTCATGTGTTCACAGAGGTATCATTTATTCCAGTGTCAATACGGCCAACCAGGTCGGTAGTCTTATCAGGAAACTCGAAGGGCATCTGAAAGGGGATTATATCGACATGGTCTATATCGGCGCGGGCGGCCAGTCGCTTCGTACCATTGACCATGTCGAAAAGATGGATATAGCCGAAGGAGCTTTTGTGACCGAAAAGGACATCAATACCTTGAAAGAAAGGTGCGAAAAGTTTAAACCGAACTTAGCGGATGTGCTTGGCGCCGCTCCGTCCGTTTATTATTTAGACGGACGAAAAGATAAGGTGGCGGTTGGCGCGCTGTGCAAGCAGCTTGAAGTACATTACAAATTGGTTATAGGGCGTTTATCTATTCGTCAGAACATCAAGAACAGCATAGAGGCTATCCCCAACAAGCAGTTAGCCGGCGTTATTGTTTCTCCGTTGGCTTTGGCCGATGCTATCCTTAGTCCGCAATACAAGGAGTTAGGATGCGCCTTAGTCGATTTTGGCGCCGGCGTGACGTCGGTCTCCGTTTATAAAGGCGGTGACTTAAAGCATCTTTGCGTCATCCCCTTTGGAGGCAGGCTGATAACACGCGACCTTACCTCTTTGCAACTGACCGAAGCAGATGCAGAGATACTTAAAAAGGAAAGAGGAAGCGCTATCCTGCAAAATGAGGATGAAAACGAGCATGTTACAATTGAGATGGAAGGCTCGGAACGCGAAATAAAGATGAGCGACCTGAACGCTATCATCGAGGCGCGTACCAAAGAAATCGTCGAAAACATTTATGCCCGTATCTGCGAAGTGATAGAACTCAGGCAGTTAGGCGCTGGAATCGTATTAGCCGGATGTGCTGCCGAGCTAAGAAATCTGCCCGAACTTATGAAAGAAAAATTCGGATTAAAAATAGGTTTCTCTACAATACAAAGAGGATTAGTCGACAACGCTGATGAGATGCTCGGCAACCCAATGTATATGATGGCTATCAGCCTGATGCTCAAAGGGACGGAACGCTGTGTGTCACGTCAAATAATTCAGGAGATAGAAATAGCCACAATTGAAGAAAACGTTCAGGAAGAGAAAAAACCTGAAAAACCACCCAAAGCAGCTCCGGAAATACCTCAAAAAAAGAAAGGAAAAGAGTTGAAAGAGAAGATAAAAGGGTGGTTTGATCTGTTTGGAGAAGAAGAATGATAATTTTTAAAAAATTAGAATATGGATACAAATGTAGGTATAGATTACGCTATTTCGAGAGATCCGGTGCGGATTATTAAGGTCATCGGCGTAGGGGGAGGTGGTGTCAACTCGGTCGATTATATGTATAACTTAGGCATACATGGGGTTAATTTTGCCGTTTGTAATACGGATGCGCAGTCATTTGAGGAGGTCAATGTGCCGGTCAAAGTAACGTTAGGCGAGGGCTTAGGCGCCGGCGGCAACCCCGAAACAGCAAGAAGGGAGTTTGAGAAAAGCGCCTCCGAAGTCGAAAAACTGCTTACCGACGGCACTCGGATGGTTTTTATTGCTTCGGGTATGGGGGGCGGCACAGGCTCTGGCGCAGCGCCGCTGCTTGCCAAAATGGCTAAGAGTAAAGGTATTCTGACGGTCGGAATCGTTACGATACCGTTCCTTTATGAAAAGATACCACGTATCGTCCAGGCGCTTGATGCGGTGGAAGAGATGAGCAAAAATGTGGACGCCCTGATTGTCATCAATAACGAAAGGCTTAAAACCTATTATCCGGATTTCGACTTGGACGAGGCGTTTAAAAAGCCTAACGAGGTGCTGGCGATGGCGGTGAAAAGCATCGCGGAGATCATAACCCTTAGAGGGACTATAAACCGTGACTTCAACGATGTGACCTCCACGATGAAAGATAGCGGCGTTGCACTCGTCAGTTATGGCTTTGGACAGGGCAAAAACCGCTTAGACAATGCCATAAAAGAAGCGCTCGATTCGCCTCTGCTCAATAATAATGACATCTACAACGCCAAACGGGTGTTGTTGTTCCTGTCTTACAAGAAAAAATCGAAGCTCAAAGTGGAAGAATTGGAGCAGTCCATCGACACCTTTATGGCGCGTTTCGATAACCATATTCAGATGATTTGGGGGTTTGGACCCGATGAGTCGTTAGAAGAAGGCCAGGAGGTGAAGTTTACGATTATTGCTACCGGCTTCGGAATAGAGGCTATCCCCGAAATAGAAAAATGGAAAGACGAGGAAACGCTTCGCAAAATACAGGAAGACCAGGAGAAAAAGATCAAGCAGATAGCGCGTGTCAAAAGCGTCTACGGCGTAGATATCAACATGAATATCAAAGTGAACAGGGTATCCAATTCGAGTATTGTCGTCCTGACAACCGACGAAATGGACAACGATGAGTTCATCAATTTCTTAGAACGGAATCCCACTTTCAACCGCGATTCGAAAGAAATAGCCAAAATCCGCAAACCTGCAAAAGGCGCAGGCAACAAGGAAGAACCAAAAATCGAGGCAGAAGCCAAAGATTCCAAACCACATAATCTCATTGAATTTTAAAACTCCCCCTTTGAACGTTGTGTCTCTTTACGAAGTGAAGAAAAATGGGGGCAGGGGGATGTTCTTTGAAAGGGCAAGGAGTGTTTTTTTTAAAAAATCCTATCAATCATAAAAACCCTATAAATCATGGTCAAGACAGCTTTATACGACTGCCACTTAGCAAGCGGCGGCACACTAGTCCCTTTTGCGGGCTATTTATTGCCGGTTCAATATCCATCCGGCATCATCAACGAGCACAATGCCGTCCGCACAACTGCCGGACTTTTCGATGTGTCGCACATGGGCGAATTTGTTCTTTCCGGCAAAGATGTGCTGAAAAACCTGAACTATCTGCTGACTAACGACTTCTCAACGATGGTCGACATGCAGGTTCGTTACAGCGTGATGTGCAACGAACAGGGTGGGTGCATAGACGACCTGATAGTCTACCGGTTCACCGAAGAATTATATTGGGTAGTAGTGAATGCCGCTAACCGGCAAACCGATCTCGAGTGGATGAAATCACACATTTTCGGTGATGTATCGGTGGATGACTTATCTCACAGCGTTTCATTACTTGCCCTGCAAGGCCCCTCTGCAAAAGATATTTTATTAAAAATTGTTTCGGAAGATGACCTGCCTGCCAAATACTATACCGTACAAAAAAATCTGATTGGCGGCATGAAGTGCATAGTTTCGCAAACCGGATATACCGGCGAAGCAGGCTATGAGATTTACCTGTCGAACGAAGACGGCCCGGCGCTATGGGATTTATTGCTTACAACCGGAAAAGAAGAAGGCTTGATTCCTTGCGGATTGGGTGCGCGCGACACGCTACGCTTAGAGGCCGCAATGCCTCTTTACGGTCACGAAATGGATACCACTATCACCCCTTTGGAAACCGGTTTGAACTTTGCCGTTAAGATGAAGAAAGACGATTTTGTCGGCAAAAAAGCGCTTGAAGAAAGAGGCGCCCCAACCATCAAACGTATCGGTCTGAAAATAACAGGTCGCGGTATAGCTCGCGAAAATCAGGATGTGTATCAAGATGATACCCTCATCGGACGCACTACTTCCGGTACACATGCCCCTTTTCTCAAATACCCAATAGCCATGGCGCTTGTCAAAACCGAAAGGGCAGAAATCGGTTCCCAAGTGGAAATAGATGTACGAGGCCGACGCATCACAGCCGAAGTAGTCCCGCTCCCCTTTTATAAGCGAGAAAAATAATCAAAAATTTCCACAATTCCCCCTCCGATGGGGGCAGGGAGAAGTAGGATTTTTTTTATTTTTAAATAATTATTACCTTTGCGCCGTTTTTTAATGAAAAGAGTTATCTAAAATTTTATAAAAAATGAAGTGTATTAAATTATTTTTATCATTTGTTGTGTGTATATGCCTTGTTTTACAAGGTTGTGCAAGTTGGAACAACACAACTAAAGGTACAGCCATCGGCGCTGGTGCCGGAGCTGCGGCAGGCGCAGGTGTAGGCGCCATAGCCGGAAAAGGAAAAGGAGCGGTCATAGGGGCCGCTATTGGAGCTGCCGTAGGCGCAGGAGCTGGCGCTATCATAGGCAATAAAATGGACAAGCAAAAGGCCGAGATTGAAGTCATTAATGGCGCTCAGGTGGAAGATGTTACCGATGTGAACGGTTTGCAGGCTATCAAAGTGACATTTGATAGTGGCATTTTATTTGAAACAGGGAAAAGCGATTTGAACGAACAGTCGAAAACAGCTCTCAAAAACTTTTCTACTTCGTTGAATAATACACCGGATACTGATGTGACTATTTATGGTCATACAGATAATACAGGTGGACGTTCATTGAACGAGAAATTGTCGCGCGACCGAGCCGAATCAGTCGCGAATTTCCTCAAAATTAATGGCGTGAAAGGTGCGCGGCTGACAACAGCAGGTAAAGCATGGGACGAACCGGTTGCTGATAACAACACCGTAGGCGGAAGAGCGCTCAACCGAAGGGTTGAAATTTTTATTACTGCCAACGAAAAAATGATTAAGGATGCTGAATCAGGTAATTTAAAGTAATCTTTTGAGCATGAAATGTCCATGATGCCAAACACCAAATAAAATGATTATCATGGACATTGCTTCACTGTGTAAAGCGACAACAATAATAGATTAAAAAATTAAGGAAAGTTCCATCTGACCTTAATGTAAAAAAAATAAACAGATGAAAAGAATATTTTTTATCATTTTGACCGGTGTCTTTGTTTTTCAAATAAACGCACAGATTAACGAACCGGGGAAATTTTATGTTACTCCAAAGGTAGGATATAATATGGCGAATATCACTTTATTGGATAAATATGGAGCAGACCCGCGCCACGGTATCAATGCAGGAATTGCCTTCGGATATGCTATTAATGAAATGATCTCTATTGAACCTGGAGTTTTTTATTCAATGCAAGGCTCCGCTTTCAAGATAGGAAAAGTAAAATTTGGATTAAATAATGACTATCTGGCTGTTCCTGTCTTCTTTAAGGCTTACCTGATTGAGGGCTTGCATTTGTACGCAGGCCCACAATTTAGCTATCTTTTAAGCTCTCAATTCAAAGTAAAAACCGGTTTAAGATTCCTGGATGACGTAATAAATATAGTAAGCAAAAATTTAGACCTAAGCAAATATGAAAATAAATTCGACGTTTCGCTTGCCGTAGGTCTGGGTTATCAGTTTGCTAACGGTTTTAATATTTCGGCAAACTACAATTTTGGTGTGTCTAAAGTGCCAAAATTTGAGGATTTTAAATGGGGAAACGAAACGTTTTCTTTGGATATTAACGCCAAAAACAGCTTGCTTCAATTGAATATAGGATACAGGTTTTAGTTTTTGACTATCTACTGCCTTTTACTCCGTCCGTGCCTTGGCGTTAGTTTGTGAATCAATGATTTTTGCGATCTTTGTACCCAAATATTTTTTTAAACTATGAATAAAATACTTGAAAATTTGCGTTATGCTAAAACGCATGAATGGGTTGATTTTTTAACGGATAGAACGGCGCGTATCGGTATCTCTGATTTTGCGCAACAGGCGCTGGGCGACCTCGTTTTTATCAATCTACCGGAAGAAGGCGATGCGGTAATTGCCGGTCAGACTTTCGGCGATTTAGAATCTGTGAAGGCGGTTTCCGACATCAACTCGCCGGTATCAGGCACGGTGTCGGCTGTTAATCAGGCTGTGTTAGACCAGCCTGAGTTGATTAACGAAAACCCTTACGAAAACTGGTTTATTGAAGTCAGTGAGATAACTGCCGAAGCAGAACTGATGACAGCATCTGAGTATGAAGAGTTTTGCTTAAAGGAGGCGCATTAATGGGTAGTTATGTTCCTGCCAACTCGTCGGAACGCGCACAGATGTTGGCAACAATCGGGATGGAAACGGTCGACGAACTGTTTTCACAGGTTCCTGACGGGATAAAAATGAGGCAGTTAAGACTGCCTGAAGGGATGTCCGAGTTGGAAGTAGGTCGATATATCAGCCGTATTGCGGACAAAAATGTTCGTTTCAAAACCATATTCCGGGGAGCGGGCGCCTATCATCATTACATACCTTCCATCGTTAAAAGCATAACCGGCAAGGAAGAGTTTGTTACGGCGTATACGCCCTATCAGGCTGAGATTTCGCAGGGTATCCTCCAATCTATCTTCGAATATCAGACCATGATTTGCCAACTGACGGGGTTGGATGTGTCGAATGCTTCCGTTTATGACGGCGCTTCGGCTGCGGCTGAGGCGGTGGCTATGTGTGTTGAGCGCAAGCGCACGAAGATGCTTGTTTCTGCTGCTACCCATCCGATGACGCTACGCACGATGCAGACCTATTGCCATGGCGCCGGGGTGCAAATCCTTGTGGCTCCGTCAAAAAATGGCGTTACCGATTTGGATGAGCTGTCTAATATGTTGGATGAGACTACAGCCGGCCTTTATCTGCAACAGCCTAATTTTTACGGACTTTTGGAAGAGGCGGAAGCGATTGGTAAAGCTGTCCATGCTGTCGGAGCTAAATATGTGATGGGGGTGAATCCTATATCACTGGGCATCTTAAAGACGCCGGCAGAGTGTGGCGCCGATATAGCTGTTGGCGAAGGACAGCCATTGGGGATGCCGCTTGCTTTTGGAGGGCCATATCTTGGGTTTATGGCTTGTACAACCGCCCTGATGCGCAGGCTGCCGGGACGTATTGTCGGCGAAACGGTCGATGTGGCGGGTAATAGAGCCTTTGTCCTGACCTTGCAGGCGCGCGAACAGCATATACGACGCGAAAAAGCATCTTCTAATGTTTGCTCCAACCAAGCGCTGTGCGCTATGATGGCGGCTGTTTATATGGCGACAATGGGGCCGGATGGCTTGCGTAATGTTGCTACACAATGCTTGTCGAAAGCTCATTATGCGGCTTCAAAAATAGGTGAGATTCCGGGATTTGAACTGCGGTATCCGGGCGCGTTTTTTCATGAGTTTATAACGAACTGCCCTTCAGATGCTTCCGAAATATTGTCTGCTTTGGAAAAGGAAGGGGTATTGGGAGGGATTCCTGTTGAGGCGGAACTGGCAGACACACCGGTCTGTGACCGGAGCGAGCATGTGATAGGGATACTTTGGTGTGTGACCGAAATGAATACGAAGGAAGAAATTGATCAATTGGTTGAAATACTGAAACGCGTATGAAGTTATTATTTGAACTAAGTAAAGAAGGGCATGGCTGCGATTTACTTCCTCCACTTGATGTACCGGAGGTAACGCTTCCTGAAAAAGAGCGACGTGGTATCCCATTACCACTTCCACAGTTGTCGGAAATTGAGCTAAGCCGACATTATACGCGGCTAATGAAACGCACCTTTGGCGTGAACACCGGATTTTATCCGCTCGGCTCATGCACCATGAAATATAACCCCCGTATCAACGAGGAGATGGCTGCCTTACAGGGCTTTACTGCTATCCATCCATTGCAGCCCGAACATACGGTGCAGGGTTGTTTGGAGTTGTTGGCTGAAACTGAAAAAGCGATCTGTGAGATAACGGGCATGGACGCTGTGACGTTCCAGCCGGCTGCGGGCGCACATGGCGAACTTGTAGGCGTCTTGCTTATCAAGGCATACCATGAAGCGCGAGGCGATGCCAAACGCACGAAAATCATCGTCCCCGATGCAGCGCACGGCACCAACCCTGCCACAGCCAACATGGCAGGCTTTACGGTTGTAAATATACCCTCCAACAGCGAAGGATGTGTGGACATCGAAAAGCTCAAAGCAGCCGTAGGAGACGATACCGCCGGATTGATGCTGACCAATCCCAATACATTGGGTATCTTCGATAAAAGAATCCTTGAAATAACGCAAATCGTACATGAAGCAGGCGGCTTGAACTACTACGATGGCGCCAATCTGAATGCAATTATCGGTATCGTAAGACCGGGCGATATGGGCTTTGATGTCGTACACCTCAATATTCACAAGACATTCTCAACCCCGCATGGAGGAGGCGGCCCAGGCGCCGGCCCTGTTGGATGCAAAGATTTTCTTCGCGACTTCATGCCTGTCTATCAGCCCGTTGAAAAGGACGGTATATATTCATTCAACTTTCCTTCACAATCCATCGGAAGCGTCAAAGCCTTTTACGGCAATTTCTTAGTCGTAGTTCGGGCATTGACCTATATCCGGACGCTGGGCGCCAAAGGTCTACGCGCTGTGGCAGAGCAGGCGGTTTTGAACGCCAACTACATGCAAAAGAGGCTATCCGAATACTATGAAGTGGCCTACAAAGGTATTTGTATGCACGAATTTGTCCTGACACTACAAAAAATCAAAGAACAGACCGGCGTCACAGCCTTAGACGTAGCCAAGACGCTGTTAGAAAACGGTATCCATCCCCCTACGATGTATTTCCCTTTGATAGTACAGGAAGCGTTGATGGTCGAACCCACCGAAACCGAATCGAAAGAAACTATGGATGAAGCGATAGAAGTTTTTAAAAAAATTTACAACGACATCCAAACCAACCCTGAAAAATTGCATGAAATGCCATTAACTACCCCCATCCGCCGCCCTGACGACGTCGCCGCCGCCCGTTACCCCAGATTGAGAATGTGATCCATGCATTGCAAACTTATGTATGTGTAATCTTGCAAACATTTATGACTATTTGAAAAAAAAAAAATATTAAAATTATTACCGTATGCTTCAGAAAAAAAGGAGTTTGGGCATTTTTCAACGATTAATTGTGCTCATGTTGTTTTCTTTTTTTATGCCTGCTTATGCTGTCGATATTAACTCTTACAATACTTTAAAGAAAGAGGTGGCAGCGAAAACTGGTGACTACTTAGTCAGGCTCGTAGGGCATATTACGAATGGAACGACCCAATTGACCATCGGTCGAACCCTCACTCTCGACCTCAACGGTTACAATCTTACTATTGACCTGTCAAATGAAATAGGAAAAGCGTCTAACGGAATCCATATCATTAACGGAGCAACACTTACCATCATCGACAGTAATAGAAATAACAATTCACTCACCGTAAGGAACAGGTCAACAGACCGATCTGTAGCAGGTTGTGGTGGGGCTATCAACACGGAACATGGTATTCTTATTATCGAAAGCGGAACAATAACAGCAATAGGAGGCGCCTATAGTGCAGGTATCGGCGGTAGCTATCAAAAATCAAGTGGAGTCGTCATCATTAATGGAGGAACTGTTACAGCCACCGGAGACATGGGTGCGGGAATCGGCAGTGGTTTATCCGGTAAAAATGGTGTTATCATTATCAATGGCGGAATTATTACTGCAAATAGCATCAATGGAATGCCAAATAGCGGTGGCGCAGGTATCGGTGGCGGCTCAAACAGTTCACAGGATGGAAACATCACCATCAATGGCGGAATTATAAATGCTACTGGTTATGGCGCTGGTATTGGTAATGGCAGCTTTGGTTCTCTTGTAAATATCACCATCAATGGCGGCGATATTAGGTCAAATGGTATCGGAGGAGCTGGTGCAGGTATTGGCGGTGGCGCAGGCTATGGTGGTTCGGCCGGTAATATAACTATAAACGGCGGCACAATTGAAGCTAATGGCGGTTGGAGTGGCGCGGGAATCGGTGGTGGTATGAACAATTCGGGAGGAAATATTGTCATCGCAGGTGGAAAAGTCTCTGCAAAAGGCGGAGATAGTCAAAAAGACGCCAATAGCGGCGGCGGCGCTGGCATCGGTGGCGGCGGTGCTTCTGCAAATTCGCAAATACCTGCTTCAGGCTCAATTACCATTACCGGCAATGCCGACGTAACTGCCATTGGCGGCAACGGCTTTTCAGGAGGTAATGGCGGAGGAGGGGCCGGTATCGGAACAGGTGGCAGTGGGTGGTTATCAGGCACAAAAAGCGCAGCAGGACCAATTGCCATAAACAATACCGGTAATAAACAATTTTCAGGCGGAGTTGGTACTTTAGGCAGCAATGGCGCAAAAATCGGATTTGGAGGTTGGGGGAACAAGGCAGGAGATGAATTTACGATGGGCGATGGTAAGGGAAATACATATAGTCAATCAATTACTACCTATCTTGTCACACCTATGCAGATGGAATGCGGAGTAATAACAGCGCTGCCAAATGGCGAAATCGGCTCGGTATCTGTACCATCTGGCGCTAATCAATCGTTTAAATTCACACCAAATCCTGGATACGTTTTTATGGGTTTCTGGGATGGAGTCAGGCTTGTGGGGACAACTAATTTCCATACTTTTATAGCGGTTAAGGAAAATAAAACCATTACCCCAGTCTTTATCAAAAAATAATTACTATCATTACTCAATTATCCGTGAACGATAAAACTAACCATATCCAGTTATACCTTCAGCAGGTCAGGGCTGCAAGCAAGGAGTTGACAAAAAAGGAGGCTTTCAAAGACCTGCTGAACCGCCTCTATGCGGGTAATGCGGAGATTCGGGAAGTCGTCGACCGGATAACGCTTGGCGCTGAGTCTACTGTAT
>Ga0209628_10000505_pt1 | contig 24026 bp, 16 predicted proteins | sample TergutCu122P4_FD_187285 | JGI IMG/M metagenome (GOLD analysis project Ga0209628, IMG submission 187285) | Cubitermes ugandensis P4 segment gut microbial communities from Kakamega Forest, Kenya - Cu122 P4 (SPAdes) (version 2) | ecosystem: Host-associated > Arthropoda: Insects > Digestive system...
ATTTTTCCGCCGGGACACCCAAAATGGTGTCCCGAAATTTGTACGCCACTAATACTCAGGGCGTTACAAAATCACTGATATGAAAGTGTCGAAGTCAGGAAAAATAAGCCGGGTCATAAACTACCCAATCGAGAGTGATTTGAATGGCTGCAAGTGACAATTTTGTAGAGAAATCTTCTGTTTTTTGTGCAGTAACATTTAAAAAACAGAATAGCGAAAAGAAAATAATCAGCAAATTTTTCATGATGTTGATGTTTGACGCACGAAAAAAATTATTTGTTTCTCTCAATGATATAACCAATCAATTTGAGTAGCGATTGCTTATCCTCAGAATCCTGTAAATTCTCGATTAAACCGATAGCTTTTTGCTTATATTCGGCCATTTTTTGTTGTGCGTAATCTGTTCCTCCGTTATTTTTGGCAAAATCTATTAATAAATGAATATTTTCTGCGGTGAAATCGGAATTTTTTATAATTTGAAGTATGTCATCGCTTTGTCTTTTATCGGGGGCATGTTGTAAGGCGTATATTAAAGGAAGTGTTACTTTTCCTTCCCGAATATCGTTTCCTGTAGGTTTCCCGATTTCTCCCTGATCAAAATAATCGAACAAATCGTCTTTTATTTGAAAGCAAATGCCCAAATATTCCCCAAATAATCGGAAATTTTTGACTGTTTCCTGATTCGCTCCGGCAGACAAAGCTCCCATTTCCGTACAGGAAGAAAGAAGGATGGCGGTCTTTTTTCTGATTATATCGAAATAATGTGCCTCGTTGATAATCGCACCTGCACTGATTGATAATTGTCGCAGTTCACCCTCTACCAAATTCAAAGCCAAATTAGATACAATACCAAGCATTTGCATATTTTGCGTTGTAACGGCTTTTGCAATTGCAATCGAAAGAATATAATCTCCTACAAGAACCGCAGTTTTATTATCGTATTTAGCGTTTATCGAAATTTTTCCTCTCCTTTCTTTGGTGTCGTCGACCACATCATCGTGAATTAATGTAGCATTATGCAACAATTCCAGAACCAAAGCGTAGTTTAAAGTGTTATAATTAATATCTCCGCATATTTTTGCTGTGAGTAAAAGTAAAAGAGGTCGTATTTTTTTTCCGTCGGTTTCTGATATGTAATCAATAATTGACTGAAAATCAGCAGAATGACCCTGCAAAGACTCTTTGTACAAGTCAATGAAGGCTTTCATTTCTTTTTCGACAGGCTTAATAATATGCAAAAGATTGTTCATAACTTTTTTCAAAGTTGCAAAGTTAGAAAATAAAATCTATACCTTTGCAGGTGCGCGCGTGAATTTGCACTGAATGTAGAATTCGTAAAAAAGAATAAATGATGAAACTGTTTCTTTTAGATGCTTATGCTCTTATTTACCGGTCGTATTATGCTTTCATCAAAACTCCTCGGATTAATTCGAAAGGACAAAACACTTCTGCGATTTTTGGTTTTGTCAATACGTTGGAAGACGTTTTGAAAAAAGAAAATCCTACCCACATTGGCATCGCATTTGATCCTCCGGGGCCTACTTTCCGTCATGAAGCGTATGAACATTACAAGGCGCAACGTGAAGAAACGCCCGAAGTCATCAGAGAATCTGTGCCTATCATCAAAGAAATTATCAAAGCATATAATATCCCGTTGCTCGAAGTTTCGGGGTATGAGGCCGACGATGTAATCGGAACTTTAGCAAAAGAAGCTTCAAAAAATGGATTTGAAGTTTATATGATGACTCCCGATAAAGATTATGGTCAGTTAGTTGAAAAAAATATTTATATCTATAAACCGAAATATGGAAGTTCTGATTTCGAAATTTTAGGAGAAAAAGAAATAATAGAAAAATATGCCTTGAAAGAACCTTTGCAAATGATTGATTTGTTGGGTTTGATGGGCGATAAATCTGATAATATTCCCGGATGTCCCGGTGTGGGCGAAGTTATTGCAAAAAATTTGCTGTCGGAGTTTGGGAGCATCGATAATCTGCTTGAGCACATAAACGATTTGAAGGGCGCGGTTAAGGATCGAGTCGAATCGAATAAAGAGATGATTTTATTTTCTAAATTTTTGGCGACCATTAAAACCGATGTCCCAATTGATTTTAATCCGGAAGAATTAAAAAGAAATGAAATTGACGAAGAAAAACTGAAAGAGATTTTTGCTCGACTCGAATTTCGAAATTTGGCAACTCGTGTTTTTGCAGAAACAAAAAAAGCCGTTTCCTTATCTTCTCCAAAAAATGACGGATTTTGCGGCTCTCTCTTTGACGAATTTGAGACCAATGATACGACCGAAGAAAAATATTCGAATCTCAGCGACATAAAATCGACTTCTCATACCTACAAAACCATTATGTATGAGTCGGAAATAGACGGATTAATCGAGAAAATTTATGCTCGGAAAATTATATCATTTGACACTGAAACGACCGGAATCGACCCTTTAACGTCGGAATTGGTCGGAATGTCGTTTTCTCTTGATGAAAACACAGGATTTTACCTCCCGATACCGGAAAAATTCGAAGACGCAAAAAGAATAGTCGAACAATTCAAACCTGCGCTCGAAAGCGACCGGATTTTGAAAATCGGCCAAAACATTAAATACGATATTATCGTTCTCAAAAAATACGGAATTGACGTCAAGGGAAAAATGTTCGATACGATGATCGCTCATTATTTGCTTAATCCCGAATTGCGGCACAATATGGATTATATGGCCGAAACTTATTTAGGTTATCAAACTATCCATATCGACGAATTAATCGGATCGAAAGGTAAAAACCAACTGAGCATGAGGCAAGTACCGCTTAATCTCATTTCTGATTATGCTTGCGAAGATGCCGATGTAACCTTAAGACTTAAAAATATTTTTGAGAAAAAAATCGAAGAAAATAACCTTTCACAATTGTTTTATGATATTGAGATGCCTTTAGTTAAGGTATTGGCAGATATGGAGGCCGCAGGAGTCAGGTTGGATGTCAATGCCTTGAAACAATCTTCTCAACAATTTACGGCTTTGTTGATTGATTTGGAAAGTGAAATCTATCGAATGGCCGGAACACAATTCAATATCAATTCGGCCAAACAAGTTGGTGAAATCTTTTTCGACCGGATGAAAATTGTTGAAAAAGCGCCCAAAACGAAAACCGGACAATACTCTACCAGTGAAGATGTGCTGGAAAGTATGCGTTCCAAGCATCCGATTATCGAAAAGTTGCTCGAATACAGAGGATTAAAGAAACTGCTCAGCACTTACATCGATGCCCTACCTTCTTTGGTTAATCCGCAAACAGGAAAAATTCATACAACGTTTAACCAAACGGTCACTTCTACCGGCCGCTTGAGTTCGACGAATCCTAATTTGCAAAATATTCCGATTCGAGATGAAGAAGGCCGGGAAATCCGTAAGGCATTTATTCCCGATGAAAACTGTGTTTTCTTGTCGGCCGACTACTCTCAAATCGAATTGCGGATTATGGCTCATTTAAGCGACGATAAAAATATGTCTGAGGCGTTTATTGCAGGGCAAGACATTCATGCCGCTACGGCCTCTAAAATATACAAAATCCCTATCGAAGAAGTGACGAAGGATATGCGCCGAAAAGCCAAAACGGCTAATTTCGGAATCATATACGGAATTTCTGTTTTTGGATTGGCCGAACGCCTCAATATCCCTCGTGGAGAGGCTAAAGAATTGATTGATGGCTATTTTGAAACTTATCCGGATGTGAAAAAATATATGGATAACAGCATCGAAAAGGCGCGTGAGAACGGTTATGTAGAAACAATTTTTCATCGCAAACGTTTTTTACCCGATATTAATTCGCGCAATGCCGTTGTCCGTGGATATGCCGAAAGAAATGCCATTAACGCACCGATTCAGGGTTCGGCTGCCGACATTATCAAAGTGGCAATGGTGAATATTCACAACCGTTTTTTGCGCGAAAATGTTCAATCAAAAATGATTCTTCAGGTGCACGACGAATTAAATTTCAACGTTTTCATCGAAGAAATCGATATCGTCAAGAAGATTGTCATCGAAGAAATGGAGAATGCAATTCAACTTCATGTTCCCTTAGTTGCCGACTGTGGAGTAGGGGAGAATTGGCTCGAAGCGCATTAATTTTTTAATCCGAATTTCTAATTATTCTGTCGTTATTCCTTAACGCTGTGACAACCATCTCTGCCATCCTTTCCCGCGACATTTGAACAAGATCCATTGGCGAAGGAAACGGCATTGCCCTTTCACTTCTCGGAAGTCTTGAGAGAACTTGATTATCTACTGCTCTCCTGTCGCCTCTGAATGATACAAATTGGTGGAAAAATGGCTGCTCCAAACTTATGGGAATAGACCTTACTACCCTGTTTGTTCTGCCATGGATATAATTCAAACGGGCATTGATGAATATGGAACTTGTTTGCGTTGTTACCATCACGTCGCATCTGATTTGCTGGGTTTGTCTACGTCTGATAGGATTTCCGTTAGCATCTGTTTTCACATTGCCTCTTCTATCGTATTCATTTACCCAATCGCCCTCTATGGTTTTTGTATGCGTGGAAGTTCTTGTATCTGTTCTATTAGGAATAACATTGATCGATTCGAAATTTAATTCAACAACAAAGTCAAAGTCAATATTTTCCGGAGAGGTATAATATCTTACCCACGATGAGCTTAAAGCAAAATGATTCGGTATTTGAGACATTCTGTTCATGAAATCGAACGGCAAAGGAAATGTCGTGAAGTTATTTACAACATACAAAACATGATTAGTCCCCAGAAAAGTAGCCTCATTAATCATTCGAGCGATTTCGGGGTCGGAAGGGTCAAACCGTTGGGCTTGCCGGAAAAAACCGACAGCCTCTCTTGCTCTTGCTTTGCTATTCATTTTCAGAAGCGCTATTCCTCTATCAAAGTTATAATCGGCAGCTCTGTTTCTCGCGTTTGCTAACTGGCTGCTATAATCAAATGTGCGGACTGAAGATTGTACGTGATTCGGCAAAAACGGTAAAATTTGTGCCATATTATTATGCCGGTTTTGAAGAGCCCCATATAAATCGGCAATTTCCATCCAGCGATTGGCCGCATTTCCTGCTTGAAGTTGATTAATCCTGCTTAAATTTCTTTCATTGGCATTGGCAAAAGAAAGCTTTAATATCTCAATGTTTTCCGCATTGTTCGGTTGTCTTCTCAAGGCACTGAGCGCTCTATCGAAAGCCTGATCGTATCTGCCTTCCATAGCAAGTCGTTTGGCTGATTTACAGCCAACAAAAGTTATTCCTAAAATTAAAAGAATGATGAGTGTTCTTGCTTTCATTTGAACTTGATTTTTTATTGTTAAACACTAATTTGCAAAGATATAATTTTTTCTTTACCACGATTCATGTATTAAAAAAATGAATTTGTGAAAAATTAAGAAATTATTTTGTTTTTTAAGAATTAATACTTACTTTTGAAAGTTATATCGGTTTTGACACGATATTAAGTCAAAAGTTTAATTTATCTATTAACCGGAATTCAGAGGCATTTGCTTTTGAATTCACAAATGAAAATCACCATGGATAACAAGTTTTTTAATTTTTTCAAGCCGTTTTTCGATTATATCGATAGCGGAGAGCTCTTTCGCAAACCTTATGGATGGCTGTATGCCGTGATTGCTGTCCTCAATTTGCTGTTCCCTCTTTTTGTCCTTTATTTTGCTATTGCAGAAAAGATGTTTAGCTACATGCCGGGAAAATATATTTTTGTTTTCATTTTGGTATGGATTATTTTGGCGGCAGCCGGTTGGTTTAGCTTTCAACTTTGGTGGAACAGAAAACCAAAAGTAGAAAATCTGACTAAAGATTCCGATGAATTTGTAGGAATTCCTGTTTTTTCACATTTGATCCAAACTGCAGGAGAATGGCTGGGTTCCTATATCGCGATAGTTGGCTGCTTGGTTTCTTTGATTGCATCTCTCATTTTAGGAGCGGAAGCCGGTGCGCTTTCTCAAATCCCCGGAGTGGGCTTCATGTTGAGTGCAAGTTTTGCCGGTATCGTATTGATGCCTTTGTACGGATTTATTATTATCGGATTATCTCGTTTTGTTGCCGAACAAGCAAGGGCTTTGGCCTCGATTGCAAATAATACGAAAAAATAATTAAACTTATTGCTGATATTAAAGCCTCATGCGATTATCAATATTGCATGAGGCTTTTTGCATTTTTTAACACATTTTCTATTGTGAATCTACGCAAATTGCGTAGATTTGCGCAAAATAAGTAGAATAAATTTCTTTATTATGAAACAGTTAACTCCTCAAGAAGAACAATTAATGCGGTTTGTATGGCAGTATGGAAAAGGCTTTGTAAAAGATTACCGGGAATTATATCCTGAGCCTAAGCCCCCTTATACTACGGTTGCAACCATTATAAAAAAATTGGAGAACAAGGATTATGTCCGCTCCAAAATGTATGGCAATACTTACGAGTATACTCCGAAAATCAAAGAAGGAGATTACAAAAAAACTTTCTTTTCGGGTGTTGTAAATAATTTCTTCGGAAATTCATACAAAGAAATGGTTACTTTCTTTGCGTCGGAAGAAAAACTCTCGGAAAAAGATTTGGAAGATATATTGGCAATGATTAAAAACAAAAAGTAAAAGAGTTATGGATACATTGATATGGTTGTTGAAAGTGAATGTAGCAATCATTTTGTTATATGCTTTTTATAAATTGTTTTTTCAACGAGATACTTTTTTCAATATAAAACGAATCACATTGTTGTCGTTAATCGTTTTCTCTCTAATTTATCCTTTTTTCGATGTAAAGGAGCTTTTTTCATCTAATACTACTTATTTAGAAAGAAATTTAACGGCAATCGAATTCCCCGAATTTTTGATTTTGTCTGCCAATGCCGTGGAAATAACGCCTCAACCGACACCGGCAATAAATATAACCGGTATAATCAATGCAATTTGGATTTCGGGAGTAATTGTTCTCTTTTTGTATTTTATTTTTCAAATAATCTCGATTTTATCGAAAATTTTACTATCCAAGCGAATGCAAATACAAGGGGTGAATGTTCGTGTTCTTAAAAACCTGAAAACACCGTTTTCTTTCTTCAATTGTATCTTAATAAACCCTGAATTTCACGATGAACAGGAGCTTTCTGAAATTCTTCATCACGAACAAACGCATATCAAGCAAGGGCATACTTGGGATGTTATTTTCAGCGAACTTTTTTGCATCCTTTGCTGGTTCAATCCTTTTGTTTGGCTGATGAAGAAAGAAATCCGGATGAATCTCGAATTCTTAGCAGATAATTTCGTGATGAAATCGGTAAAAAATGCTGAACATTATCAATTTCACTTGCTTCGTTTATCATATCATAAGGCTATAGCTCAATTATCAAATAATTTTAATGTTTCACCCCTAAAAAAACGTATTCAAATGATGAATAAGAAAAAATCTTCAAGTTTTGGCATCATAAAGTATACTTTATTTGTGCCGCTGTTTGTTATTCTGTTGTTTGTAAATAATTTGCAAGCGCAAAATATTAAAGAAGAACCGAAAAATCCCGATGAAATCGTAGTTACTGCTCTTGATATGCAAGTTATTGCACAGGTGCAGGAAACTAAACCCAAAAAAGAACAAGTTCCAGCAAAAACGAATGAATCATCTGATGAAAAGAAAGTTTTTGTTTTTGTAGAACAGCAACCTATATTCCCCGGCGGGGAAAAAGAGCTGAGGAATTTCTTGACTCGAAATATCAGGTACCCTATGATTGCGGTAGAACAAAAGATTCAAGGAACTGTTATCATTCGTTTTATGATTGATGAAATCGGCAAGGTTTCGGATGTAACTGTAATAAGCTCAATACACCCAAGTCTTGATAAAGAAGCAGTCCGTATTGTGAGCTCCATGCCCGATTGGATTCCCGGAAAACAGAATCATGAACCTATCAGTGTGTATTATACCCTACCGGTACGGTTTAGATTGCAAGATGTGCCATTTTTGCAATTTAAAGGAAGTAAAAAAGAAGATCCGAATAATCTCGATGAAATCGTAGTTATTGGATATGGTGTTCAAGAAAAATCCGAACTTCCTCCTCCAACGCCCGATGAAAAAGGAATATTTCAGTATGTAGATGAAATGCCTAAATTTCCCGGTGGAGAGGCGAGAATGATGAGTTACTTGAATAGAAATATCAGATATCCGGTTGAGGCTCAAGAAAAAGGGATTCAAGGTGTAGTTGTTGTTCGTTTTGTAGTTGATAAAACCGGAGAAATAAAAGATGTTGCCGTAATGCGCTCATTAGATCCAAGTTGTGATGAAGAAGCAATTCGTGTTGTAAAAGCGATGCCTAAATGGATTCCGGGAAAACAAAACGGAAAAGAAATCGATGTATATTATGTTCTTCCGATACGGTTTTTAACTGCTGATAGCCAAATAGACAAAACACCACCTCAAGGGTTTCTTCAAGGAGAGGTCCCAGATGATGTAGTTATAGTGGTTGATGGAAAAGTTGTTTCAAGAGAAGAAACGAATAAAATTTCTCAAGATAGACTGGAATCTGTTAATTTCCTTGAAAATCAACCGGAATATGGAGGAAAAAATGTGATCATGATCCAATTGAAGAAATGATCTATATCCGGAAAGCTTTTATCATTCCGAAAAAAACCCTTATTCTAAAAAAGCAACCTTAGTAGCCGGGCAATCATATCCTAATCTCCTCCTATTCCCTTATTGACAATGATTTAATAAGGGAATAAGGGAATGTTGGAGGTAACATCAGGGCTACTAAGGTTGCTTTTTTAGAATAAGGGTTTATTTAATCCCAAAAGAAACACTACCTTTGCCCCCTTAAATTATAATTTCAATCAATGGCTTTACAATGTGGAATCGTTGGACTTCCCAACGTCGGTAAATCAACTCTTTTCAATTGCCTTTCGAATGCAAAGGCGCAAGCGGCAAATTTCCCTTTTTGTACAATAGAACCTAATGTAGGCGTGATAACTGTTCCCGATGAACGATTAAATAAATTGGCAGAACTCGTCAATCCTCAGCGGATTGTTCCGACAACAGTTGAGATTGTCGATATTGCCGGTTTGGTGAAAGGCGCAAGCAAAGGGGAGGGGTTAGGAAATAAATTTTTGGCTAATATCCGCGAAACAGATGCTATTTTGCATGTTTTAAGATGTTTTGATGATGAAAATGTAACTCATGTGGATGGTTCGATTAATCCTGTGAGAGATAAAGAAATTATTGATTATGAGTTGCAACTGAAAGACTTGGAAACCGTCGAATCTCGCATATCAAAAGTCCAGAAACAGGCACAAACCGGTGGCGATAAAACAGCCAAAATCATGTATGAGGTATTGGTACAATTTAAAGATGCTTTGGAACAAGGTAAATCTGCCCGCACAGTTAAATTCGATAATAAGGAAGATGCCAAAATCGCCCGCGAACTATTTCTTCTGACCGCTAAACCTGTTTTATATGTTTGTAATGTCGATGAAGCTTCGGCCGTAAAAGGCAACAAATATGTCGATATGGTTCGTGAAGCAATCAAAGATGAAGATGCCGATATTTTAATCGTCGCAGCAAAAATAGAATCCGAAATTGCCGAATTTGAAACTTACGAAGAACGTGAGATGTTTCTCTCCGAAATCGGATTGGAAGAATCGGGTGTCAATCGTTTGATAAAAGCTGCTTACAAACTATTGAATTTAGAAACTTTCCTTACCGCCGGTCCGCAGGAAGTTCGTGCATGGACTTACCTGAGAGGAAGCAAAGCTCCACAATGTGCAGGCGTTATTCATACCGATTTTGAAAAGGGATTTATCCGTGCCGAAGTGATTAAGTATGATGATTATACTAAACTTGGTTCGGAAAGCGCTTGCAAAGATGCCGGAAAAATGAGTGTGGAAGGCAAAGAATATATTGTACAGGATGGCGATATTATGCACTTCCGGTTTAATGTGTGATTATTTAAACGTAATATTCTATAGTTTATGAAGAAGAAAATTATTGTAGCAATGGCTTTATCGTGTTTGCTTTTAACTGTGCAAGCACAACAAGAAGTGTTGAGAACTACAGCGCGGAATGCGTCTGAAAAGTTGAAAAGTGCCGCTCCGGCAGATACTGTTTCGGGTTGGAAGTTATCCGGAATCAGCGGGGTTAATTTCGGACAAGTCGCTATGAAAAACTGGTCGGCAGGGGGAGAAAATACTGTTTCCGGAAATTTCTATCTCAATGGCTCTTTGAATTATACCAGAGGCAAGTGGTTATGGACTAATCTCTTAGATCTTCAACATGGTTTGATTTATTCTGAAGAAAACAACTGGCGTAAAAATGCCGATAATATTTCGTTTACTTCAAAAATCGGCTATCAGATTAACACTAAATGGTCGTATGCTTTTTTGGTCGATTTTAATTCTCAGTTTGCGAAAGGGTATAATTATTCCGTTAGTACTGAAAAATATATTTCAAACTTTATGGCTCCGGCTTATTCTAATCTTGCACTTGGATTTAGCTATAATCCTAACAATAAATATACTTTGTTTTTTTCACCCGTTACTGCCCGTATGACTTTTGTTTTGGACGATTCTTTGTCGCATGCCGGAGCTTTCGGAATGGATATAGACCAAAAGTTCAGAATGGAACCGGGGGCTTATGTTATGGCCACTACTAAACAAATTATATGCGAAAATGTGGAAATTATCTCCAAATTGGATATGTTTACTCCATATAACGAGCGATTTGGAAATATTGATGTGAACTGGGACTTGTTGGTTAATCTCAAAATAAACAAGTTTTTGACTGCAAATTTGAATACTACCGTGCGTTACTACGAAGGCGAGGTTAAAAAAGTCCAGTTTAAGGAAATTTTTGGTCTCGGGTTTGCGTATCGGTTTTGAGCGGTTTCTTCATAACCCAAGTCAAGAAAAATTTTGCTCATGAAACGACTTCTGAGCAAAATTTTGCTTTGGAAAAATTGAGCGATTTTCTTTTTTCCCGAGACAATGATTCCTTATTTTTGTTGAAAGGTTATGCCGGAACAGGAAAATCATCTCTTATCGGAGCATTGGTAAAAACAATGACCGAGATGAAACAAAAAACAGTCTTGATGGCTCCTACGGGTCGCGCTGCCAAGGTTTTTGCTATTTATGCAGGACAAAATGCTTATACTATCCATAAAAAAATCTACCGCCAAAAAGTTTTTTCAAACGAACCTACCGGTTTTGTCCCTTCCGATAATTTACATAAACATACGCTTTTTATTGTCGATGAGGCTTCGATGATTTCTAACGATGGCTTGGATTCTTTCAGTTTTGGTTCAGGTCGTTTATTAGACGATTTGATTCATTATGTTTATTCGGGAGAAGGATGCCGTTTGCTGTTAATGGGCGATTCGGCACAGTTGCCACCGGTTTCACAATCCGACAGTCCGGCATTGAATATCGAGATGTTAAAAGCTTATAATCTCGAAGTGCACCACATTACTTTAACTCAAGTCGTCAGGCAAAATGAAATGTCGGGAATTTTGCTGAATGCAACACGATTAAGAACAGCCATTGCAGAAGATAAAGTAACTGTTTTTCCGCAATTAATCACAAAAAATCTGCCTGATATTGTTATTGTTAAAGGAGATGAATTAATCGAATCCATCGAGAATTCTTACAATAGGGTAGGGGTGGAGGAAAATATTATCATCACTCGTTCAAACAAGCGTGCTAATGTTTTCAATAATGGTATCCGCAACCGGATTTTATATCGAGAAGATGCGCTTTCATCGGGAGATTTGCTGATGGTTTCAAAAAATAACTACTTCTGGGGAAAAGACCAAAAAGAGATTGATTTCATTGCAAACGGAGATTTAATCGAAATTTTAAGAGTCCGAAAAATCGAAGAAATTTACGGATTCCGTTTTGCCGATTTATTGGTACGTTTCCCGGATTATGAAATTGAAATGGAATTGAAAATAGTGATGGATTCGCTGTCTTCTGATACTCCGAGTTTGTCGAAAGAACAAAACGATAAATTGTTTTATACCATCCTTGAAGATTATTCCGATATTCCAACCAAACTCGAAAGAATGAGGCGAATGAAAGAAAATCCCCATTATAATGCTGTACAGGTAAAATATGCTTATTCGGTTACCTGCCACAAAGCGCAAGGCGGACAATGGAAAAATGTTTTTTTAGATATTTCCTACGTTCCCGAAGAATATCTCGGATTGGATTTTTATCGCTGGCTTTATACTGCCTTTACTCGTGCTACAGAAAAAATTTTCTTAATTAATCCCGCCAAAGAATTGATATAAACACTATATTTGCACTCCTAAAATGAAATATCTATAACCTATGAGTAAAGAATATAAAAGAACGTTGATTACTTCTGCATTGCCTTATGCTAATGGCCCTATCCATATCGGACACCTTGCGGGAGTATATGTGCCTGCGGATATCTATGCCCGTTATCTCCGTCTAAAAGGTCAAGAAGTTTTATTTGTCGGCGGTTCCGACGAACATGGCGTGCCCATCGCATTGAAAGCAAAAGCGGAGGGAGTAACTCCACAAGATGTAGTTGATAAATACCATTATATCATCAAAAAATCGTTTGAAGATTTTGGAATAACTTTTGATGTTTATTCCCGTACAACTTCAAAAATACATTATAAAACAGCATCTGATTTTTTCAAAAAATTATACAATAAAGGCGAATTCATCGAAAAAACTTCAGAACAATATTACGATGAAGAGGCTAAACAGTTCTTGGCCGACCGGTACATTACAGGTAAGTGTCCGCATTGTGGAAACGAGCGGGCTTATGGCGACCAATGCGAATCATGCGGAACATCTTTAAGTCCTTTGGATTTGATTGATCCGAAATCTGCTATCAGTGGAAGTGTGCCCGTGCTGAAAGAAACCAAACATTGGTATTTGCCTTTAGATAAACATGAGCCTTGGTTGAAAAAATGGATATTGGAAGACCATAAAGAATGGAAAACAAATGTTTACGGACAATGTAAATCGTGGTTGGATATGGGATTACAGCCCCGTGCCGTGAGTCGCGATTTGGACTGGGGTGTTCCTGTTCCAGTCGAGAGAGCCGAGGGAAAAGTTTTGTATGTATGGTTTGATGCTCCCATCGGATATATCTCCAATACTATTGAACATTCCCCCAATGATTGGGAAAAATGGTGGAAAGATGAAGACACTAAAATGCTCCATTTCATCGGAAAAGATAACATTGTTTTCCATTGTATTGTATTCCCTGCGATGTTGAAAGCCGACGGCTCGTATATATTGCCGGAAAATGTTCCTGCCAATGAATTTTTGAATTTAGAAGGTGATAAAATCTCTACTTCACGGAATTGGGCGGTTTGGTTGCATGAGTATTTGGAAGAATTTCCCGGAAAACAAGATGTTTTACGTTATGTATTAACAGCTAATGCTCCCGAAACAAAAGACAATGATTTCACTTGGAAAGATTTTCAAGCAAGAAATAACAACGAATTAGTTGCAGTATTCGGTAATTTTGTAAACCGTGCCATGGTTTTGACTCAAAAATATTACGATGGGAAAATACCTGCTCCCGGAGAACTGACTGATTACGATAAACAAACGTTGAAAGAATTTTTTGATGTAAAGGCTGAAATGGAACAGTTCCTGAATAATTACCGTTTCCGCGAAGCTTTAAAAGAGGCCATGAACTTGGCTCGTATCGGAAATAAATACTTGGCAGATACCGAACCATGGAAATTGATTAAAACAGATCCGGAACGCACAGCTACGGTAATGAATCTTAGCATGCAGATTACAGCCAATTTAGCAATCGCCTTCGAACCGTTCTTGCCATTCTCATCTGCAAAAATCAAACAATTCATTGCCAAAGATGATTTGAAATGGGCGCAATTAGGCGACATCGATTTATTGCCTGTCGGACACACCGTCAATCAACCCGAATTATTATTTGAAAAAATAGAAGATGAGGTAATCGAAAAACAAGTACAAAAATTATTGGACACCAAAAAAGCCAATGAATTGGCATCTCACCAAGCAGCTCCTCAAAAACCAAATATCCAATTCGATGATTTTACCAAATTGGATATCCGTGTCGGTAAAGTATTGGAATGTCAAAAAGTGCCGAAAGCCGACAAGTTATTGCAATTTAAAATTGATGACGGACTGGGTGGCCGAACAATCATTTCCGGAATAGCCGAATATTATAATCCTACTGATTTAATCGGGAAAAATGTTTGTTTTATTGCCAATCTCGAACCTCGAAAACTGAAAGGAATCGAATCTCAAGGAATGATTCTCTCTGCCGAAAATGCCGACGGAAGTCTTGCGATTATTCAACCAATGAAAGACGTTTTACCGGGCAGTGAAGTAAAATAATCCTTCTTTCGTAAATCAGTAGCACACTTGAAACGATATATTTTCTATGTGGTATTTTTCTGTGTGTGGTATATTGTCTATGTATTGTGTAAAAACCTAATTTCAACCTGATTTTTCAACAAAAAATCAAATAACTATTGCCATTGAAAAAATAAATTCTATTTTTGTGACTTAATTTATTAATCAAAATTATTCTAATCAAAATTATCATGGAAGAAAATGTAGTGCGATTTAATCAAGTCGAAGAGAAAATCTTGACTATCCGTAATCAGAGTGTAATACTCGACAGTCGATGTGGCTTTTTTGTATGGCGTAGAGACAATGCGCATAAATGAGGCCGTGAAAAATAATCCCGATAAATTTCCTAATGGATATATTATTGAATTGAGCAAAGAGGAAAAGAAAGAGGTCATCGAAATTTTCGATAACCCCAAGGTGAAATTTTCGCCATCACTTCCAAAAGCTTTTACCAAAAAAGGTTGTTACATGTTGGCGACAATTCTTAAAAGTCCAAAGGCAACGCAAACGACTATTGACATAATTGAGGCTTTTGAAAAGATGCAAGAGATGTCGATGTCAATTGCTGAACTGATGAAAGACCATAAAAACGAACAAAAACAAAAAATATTGATGCAGAAAGGAGAAGAATTATTTAGCGATATTATAGGAAATGCTCTTGATACAGTAGGCACTGAAACGAGTTTTGAGTTAAACCTTGCTGCATTCAAAATAAAACATACTGTAAAACGAAGTAAGAATGTGTAAACGAAGAAAGAGAAGAATGGTATTTTTCGGTAGTAGATGTTGTGGAAGTTTTAACCGGCAGTCCAAGACCTCGAAAGTATTGGAATGCGTTGAAAACCAAACTTAACTGATGTTGCCAATATCGAACAGCTTTTCCGACTGATATAATTTATCCCCTTGTCATTCCGAACGGAGTGAGGAACCTAACCGAAAATTGTTAATAACTTTCATGAACTTTGTCTCGCAAATTTAAAAGAATAGCAGTAACTTTATCGGCTCAAAATTGAGAAATTATCGATAAAATGCCTGATAAACAAGAAACACATTCTTTTGTTCACTTACATGTTCATTCGCACTATTCCCTGCTCGACGGAATGGCGACCGTTCCCGGAATAGTAGAAAAAGCCATCAAAAGTGGTATGAAAGCCATTGCCGTTACCGACCACGGAAATATGTTCGGAATCAAAGAGTTTATCGATTATGTGAACAAAGTAAACAAAGGGAAAGAAAACGACCAAAAATTCAAACCGATAGTAGGAGTTGAGGCTTATTGCGCACGTCGTACCCGTTTCGACAAAACGCAAAAAGACGACGGAAGCGGTTGGCACTTGATATTGCTGGCTAAAAATAAAAAAGGTTATCAAAACCTTTGTAAATTGGTTTCTACCTCGTGGGTCGATGGTCATTACTACCGCCCTCGCATCGACAAAGATGTATTAAAGCAATATCACGAAGGATTAATCGTTTGCTCTGCCTGTTTGGGAGGAGAAGTTCCTCAAAAAATTATGGCAGGCAAGTTGCAGGATGCGGAAGAGGCCATCCTTTGGTTCAAAGAAATTTTTGGCGATGATTTTTACTTGGAAATACAGCGACATAAAACCGATAAACTCGGTGCAGACCAAACCACTTATGAAAAGCAAAAGGAAGTATATCCTTACATGCTCGAATTGGCGAGAAAAACCAATACGAAAATGATTGCCTCCAACGATGTGCACTTTATCAACGAAGAGCATGCCGAGGCGCACGACCGCTTAATCTGTCTCAGTACGGGTAAAGATTTAGACGACCCCAACCGCATGCGCTATACCAAACAGGAATGGCTGAAAACATCGGAAGAAATGAGCGTGATTTTTTCAGATATTCCGGAGGCGCTTGACAACACAGTTGAAATAGCAGACAAAGTGGAGATTTACACCCTCGATTCGGATGCTATTATGCCCATGTTCCCTATTCCGGAAGAATTTGGAACGGAAGTTTCTTACAAAGAAAAATATTCGGAAGAAACACTAAAAGAAGAATTCAATAAAGAAGATACTTCCCGTTTCGATACGTTAGGCGGATACGATAAAGTAATTCGCATCAAATTGGAAGCCGACTATTTAAAGGATTTGACATTGCGGAAAGCAGTTGATAGATACGGTAACCCAATTCCTCCCGACATACTCGAACGCATCGAATTTGAACTGGAAACCATGAAGACCATGGGTTATCCGGGTTATTTCTTAATTGTGCAAGATTTTATACAAGAGGCACGCAAAAATGATGTGGCTGTTGGGCCGGGACGTGGTTCTGCTGCCGGTTCTGTTGTTGCTTATTGTTTGGAAATTACTGATATAGACCCTATCAAATACGATTTGCTTTTCGAGCGTTTTCTTAATCCCGACCGTATTTCGATGCCCGATATTGATATAGATTTTGATGACGATGGAAGAGAAAAGGTTTTGCAATATGTAACCAAAAAATACAAAAAAGAAAGGGTTGCGCATATCATCACTTACGGAACGATGGCTGCTAAGTCGGCAATTAAAGATGTTGCACGAGTGCAGAAATTGCCGCTCTCGGAGGCCGACCGTCTAACAAAATTAATTCCCGACCGTCTCCCCGAAGATAAAGCATCCGGAAAAGCACCTAAAATCAATATTGCCAACAGCATAAAATTCGTTCCCGAACTCAAAGAAGCTCGCAATTCGAACGACCAAAATCTTTCCGACACATTGAAATATGCCGAAATGCTGGAAGGAACCGTGCGGCAGGTTGGCGTGCACGCTTGCGGGGTTATTATTGGAGCCGACGACCTCACGAATTTCGTTCCGCTGAGTACCGCCAAAGAAAAAGGCAGTGATGAAGACCTGTTGGTTACACAATATGAAGGCTCGGTTATCGAATCTATCGGCTTGGTAAAAATGGACTTTTTGGGATTAAAAACCTTGTCGATTATCAAAGAGGCCCTATCGAATATCAAAAAATCGAAAGGAGACGATATTGATATTGCAAAAATTCCGATTGACGACGTTAAAACGTATGAGCTTTACAGCAAAGGACAAACCGTAGGTACATTCCAATTCGAGTCGGCAGGAATGCAAAAGTATTTACGCGAATTGCAGCCAACCAAATTTGAAGATTTAATTGCGATGAATGCCCTCTATCGTCCGGGGCCAATGCAATATATTCCCTCGTTTGTTAAACGGAAACATGGAGCAGAACCCATTTCTTACGATATTCCGGTAATGGAAAATCGGCTGAAAGATACTTACGGGATTACCGTGTATCAAGAACAGGTGATGCTTTTGAGTCGTGATTTGGCCGGATTTACACGCGGTCAATCCGACGAGCTACGCAAGGCGATGGGTAAAAAGTTAATCGACAAGATGGCTGCTTTGGAGGAAAAATTTCTTGAAGGCGGAAAAAAGAATAATCACGACGAGAAAATCCTCAAAAAAATCTGGGAAGACTGGGCTGAATTTGCCAAATACGCATTCAACAAATCGCATGCTACTTGCTATTCGTGGGTGTCATATCAAACGGCTTACCTCAAAGCGCATTATCCGGGCGAATTCATGGCTGCCAACTTAACCCGCAACAAAGATAATATTGATGAAATCACCAAATTCATGGACGAATGCCGCAGCATGGGAATTGTTGTGAAAGGCCCCGATGTAAATGAATCGGATTTGAATTTCACGGTAAATAAAAAAGGCGACATCCGTTTTGGCTTGGGAGGCGTGAAAAACGTCGGCAGCGGAGCCGTTGAAATGATTGTCAAAGAAAGAGAACAAAACGGCCCATTCACCGGAATCTTCGATTTTGTTGAGCGTGTCAATTTATCTGTTTGTAACCGGAGAAATTTAGAAGCCCTGTGTTTATCGGGTGCATTTGATAATTTCCCCGAAACCAAGCGCGAACAATATTTTGCAGAAAACAGTAAAGGCGAAGTTTTTATTGAAAACCTGATTAAGTATGGTAATAAATATCAAACAGATAAAAATTCGGCACAAAATTCACTTTTTGGTGGATTCGATACCATAGAAATAGTTAAACCGGAAATTCCCAAAGCCGAACCATGGACGGCATTGGAGCGTTTGAACAAGGAAAAAGAATTGGTCGGCATTTATCTTTCATCCCACCCCTTAGATGATTTTTATATCGTATTAAACCATGTCTGCAATACCGGAATGAAGGAAATCGCAGACGACAAATATGCCTTGAAAGGCCGCGAAATCGTTATGGGTGGAATCGTAACCGCTTTCCGGGAAGGAATGACCAAGACCGGAAAACCTTTCGGGATATTGAAACTCGAAGACTATACCGGTACAGCCGAAGTACCCCTATTCGGTAATGATTTTATTGAATATGCAAAATATGGCCGTCCTAATATGTACTTATTGATAAGAGGCCAATATCAACCCCGCAAATTCAACGAAAATGAACTCGACTTCAGGATTGCAAAGATTGAATTACTTCCTGATGTAAAAGATTCGTTGATTGAAAAAATAACAATCAATATCCCGTTGTTTAAATTGGAAGAAGAACTGATTACGGAATTGTCTTCTCTAATCAAGAACAATCCGGGCAATACTTCGTTATATTTTAAAGTAGAAGATCAAGAAAAAAATATGTATGTTTCGCTCAACGCGGAAAATCAAAAGTATGCCGTTTCTCGTGACTTAGTACGGTATTTGGAGAACAAAGAAATATATTTCAAAATCAATTAAATATTTTTTATTATGGCGTTAACAGTAACAGATGCTAATTTTGAAGAATTAGTAAAAAGCGACAAACCGCTGGTCGTTGATTTTTGGGCAGAATGGTGTGGTCCATGCCGGATGATTGCACCATTCGTAGACGAACTTGCTCAAGAATATGAAGGCAAAATAACCATTGGAAAGTTAAATGTAGATGAAAACGATGAGGTTGTCAGTCAGTTCGGCATTCGCACCATCCCTACGATTCTTTTCTTTAAAAATGGACAAGTAGTAGATAAGCACATAGGTGCCGCCCAAAAAAATGTTTTGGAAGATAAAATCAAGGCATTATTATAATTTATTGTGAAATTCTTAACATTTATTTTAATAAAAAACTTGGAAGATAACTTCTAAATATACTATCTTTGTATCGTGGTTTTTTCATAATAGTATTAGATTTAAGGTTAACAAAGATTGGATTAGGGAGTTCGTGAGAATTCCCTTTTTCTATGGCAAAAGAAAAACAAATAAAATTATGCAAATCAAAGAAGGACTTAAAATCCGGGATATTGCCGGAGAAAAGGTGTTAATCATGCAAGGCCGTGTCGGAATGGATATGACCAGGGTGATTTCGTTCAACGCAACGGCAGAGTGGTTATGGGATACGCTTTATGGGAAAGAATTTTCTTTGGAAGACGTAACCCGGTTACTCACCGAACGGTTTCAGGTAGATGCCGAAACCGCAACGGCTGATGCAAAAAAATGGATTGATCAACTCGCGCAATACAACGCCATCGAATGAAAACTGTTGTGTCTGAACTTGTTGCCCTGCAATTGACCTCTCTCATCCGAGCAGCCTTACAAGGAACGGCTCCGGATGAGAGTTTGTTTGCCAATGTCGAAGAAACAGATTGGAATGTATTGTTTGAACTGTCTGCTACACAGGGTGTAACGGCTTTGGCAATGACCGGAATGACGCGATTGCCGAAGAATTTGCAACCTCCGTTAGCGATAAAATTGCATTGGATAGCAAGTGCGGAAACAGTAGAGAAACATTACTTTCATTGTTTGGAAATTGCAGAAGAATTATCTGCCCGTTTCAGAGAGAACAATATTCGAATGATGCTGTTCAAAGGCCTCGCGCTTTCGAGACTTTATCCTATCCCCCAAAGCCGCGAATTCGGAGATATCGATATTTTCCTCTGCGGAAAATCAGAGGAAGGCGATGACTTACTGGAACACATTACCGACAAAATAAGTTCCCCCGTAGATAAACATATAAATTTTTCTTACAAGGGAGTCATGATCGAAAATCACCAAACACTATTGGATCATGACCGCTCCGAAAGTTTTCGCCGTAGCAAAGCATTGGAAAAACAATTGACAGCAATATTGACGAAAGCCGGTATTTTGGGAGAAACAAACCTTGAGGCATCCGACAGGTCAGACAAATCCTTGTTATTCCCTCCGCCTGAATTCGACACCTTGTTTATAATTTTGCACACCCTTTCGCATCTCCCCTCCGGAATCGTATTGCGGAACTTGTGCGATTTGGCGGTATTGTTTACAGCCTACAAAGGGAAAATTGAGTTTTCTCTCTATCAAGAAGTTTTATCGAAAGCAGGTTTATCGAAACCGGCCGATGCGCTCATTTCTTTAACGGTTCAGCATCTTGGCTTGAATCCGGCCGATGCGCCTCCGTATAAATCCAATACATCATTGGAAAACAGAATTTGGAACGACCTGCTGAATCCGGTAGTTATTCCTCCACTTTCTGAAGAAGAACGTTCGTTATTAAATGTCCTCACTCGCAGAATCCGGTTAATACAATCGCACCATTGGAAAAGCGAATTGGTATTTCCGGGAAGAACCATAAAAGATATTTTGTTCTTTATATCCTTTCATTTTCGTAGTCCAAAAATAATCGGAAAACTAATAATCAATCCGTTAAGAAAATTATTTCATTGAAATATTTGGATAATTGTAAAAAATGTTATACCTTTGCACTATGGCATGATATGTCATACACATTCAACTAATTTAAACACACACAATTGAGTATTTATCGATTCTTCAGCGATTTTTATGCAAACACTAATTAATAAATAAAAAAGAATTGTGCCTGTAAACTTACATTTTAAGTTGGGGGTAGTTAACTTTTATGATCATGGATAAAAAAACTAAAAAATGGAAAGTGTGCCTGAGTTTATTACTCTTAGGCGGTTTATTGATGGGTAGTCTTCCTGCTTTTTCACAAGATCCTTTTAATATTGTGATGAGTTTCTACCAAGATCCGGCTACAAAAATGGCTTTCAACTGGCATACTGCCGCAAGCAACACTACAGGAGAAGTACAAGTTGTGGAAGGAGCACCCGGTACTGCAAATTTTTCTACACCATTGAAAACGAAAACAGCTTCTATAGAAGGCCCTATTTTTAGCAGTAGTGCAACTGTATTCAAAGCGGTAATAGATGGATTATCTCCCGGAACTACTTATTCTTTCCGTGTGGGTAAAGCAGGTGCGTGGTCGAAAACAGGTACGTTTACTACGGCTAAAGCTAATAAAGATAACTTTTCTTTTATTTATTTTACAGACCCACAATCGACCACACAACAAGACTTCGATATATTTAAACGTACCGTCAAAAATGCAAACGGTAATCATGTCGATGCAAAATTTTGGCTTGCTTGCGGTGATTTTGTGAATACCGCTGATAATAAACCGGAATGGGATGGATTTTTTAATGCATTTGTAGAAGATGATATATTCTTAAAAAAGCCTTTTCTCCCTGTGCAAGGTAATCATGATGTTTCTGATAATACCAGCGTTGCCCGTTTTAGAACTCATTTCAATACGGAAGATGTTGCATTTGATGATGCTACTGCGCTCAGCCAAGGTAGTGTGTATTCTTTTGTATACGGTGATGCCCTTTTCTTGGCCATGAGTTTTGAAAAAGTTAAATCAGGAACGTATGATAGTTATTTGACAGCTGTAGCTAATTGGATAAGACAAGAATGTGCCAAATATCCTGATGTCAGATGGCGCATAGCTTTCTTCCATAAAGGTGTATATACAGGTAGTAATGCAGACTGGGGCTCTCACCAAGATGCTAAGGAGGCTAAAAGTTTACGGGATATAATAGCTCCTGTGCTTTATGAAGAAAAAATTGACCTTGCTTTGCAAGGGCATAGCCATGTTTATGAGGTTATCGGCCCTATCAAAAACGATAAAAAAACAGGAGAACTCAATAAATTTATAAGTGGTAGCGTTACCAATGTGAAGGGTGTTCTTCCTAGCGATTTGCCTAGCAATAGGACAGGGAAAAAGGGCGGTATCTACAATGTTGAAGAGGGTACTTTGTTTTTCCTGAATAATGCTTCCGGAACGAAGACAAATTATTTACCCCGTACAAAAACAGAAATGAACAATGCATTCAGTTCTCATGGGGTAACCAATTATTACGACCTGTTTACCGGTTGTTTCGCCCAACCTTCTCATCCCAGCCCTGCTGATTCCGATCTAAGTAAATTTAACAAGTTTGGCAGTCCTACTTATAGCAATGTAGAAGTTACTGCCGATACTATTTTTATAACTACTTATGAAGTAATAGATAATAGCGGAGTAAAGAGAGAATTCGATAAGATTAAGGTAGCCAAAACTCCTGTTTCGACAGACCCTGTAGATGTTACCGGCGTTAGCTTAAACAAAAACACCACTTCAATCAGAGTTGGTTTGTCAGAGCAATTAACGGCAACTATAACTCCCGGCAATGCTACCAACAAAAAAGTAACATGGAATAGCAGTAACCCAAGTGTAGCCACCGTAAGTTCTACAGGCTTGGTAACTACCCTAACGGAAGGAGAAACAACAATTACCGTTACAACTGAAGATGGCAACAAAACAGCGCAATGTGTTGTAACCGTTATTCCTAAAAGTCCCGGCATCACTGAACTTACATTTGAAGCCGACAATATTGGTCAGCTGTACTTTACTGAAAGGAATGGAAGCAATGCCCCTCAAACTGCAATTGTACAAGTAAATCCAAATCCATCGGGAATAAATACAAGTTCACAGTCGTTAAAACATGAGGTTGGATATAATAATACTGTAGTTGGTTTCGACATCGTACTTCCTACAGGAAAAACTTGGGCAGATGTTACCGCAGTCAGTTTTGACATTTATTGTACAACCAGCGAGTCTTCCGGAAGTTCTTCTCCGTATGGTGTCTTAGTTGGAGTTAATGAGTGGCGTTTTGTTGGCGGTAATACCTCTAATAGTCCCTGCCCCGGTTCTACTAATGTCTCTAATTCCAGGTATCCTACTGTTGTTGTAGTTAACCATTGTGACGACCCATATTTATGGCGACCGAGTCAAATCACTACCGCAAACACATGGAAAACTTTAACAATTACGGCTACAGAGATTAATAATAACATTACAAGAATTAGTCCTTCGTTGAACGAATTTACCCTTTATTTAGGAGTTCAGCACGAAGGAAGGGTTGGAACAGAAGTTCCTCCGGCAAACACCAAAATTTTCTACTACGATAATATCAAGGTGGTTTTGAAAGAGGTAGCTCCTGTTGCTAACTTTACCGTTACTGATCTTGGTTCCGGAAAGCGTCAATTTACCGATACATCTGTTGATGCAGTGGAATGGCTTTGGGATTTTGGAGATGGAACTACTTCTACTGAAAAAAATCCTTTGCACACTTACAGTGCCAGCGGAACAAACAAAACGTATACAGTTAAACTGACTGCAAAGAATGCTGTAGGAGAACACAGCGTTACTAAAACCGTTACTGTTTTGGCAGTGGAATTCCTTTCTCCTCCTGTTGCCGACTTTGAAATTGAGTTGATTGAAAAACGTACCTATCGATTTGTAAATACTTCTGTTGCCTCTTCTGATACAGAATGGCTTTGGAAT
>Ga0209628_10000506_pt1 | contig 24008 bp, 26 predicted proteins | sample TergutCu122P4_FD_187285 | JGI IMG/M metagenome (GOLD analysis project Ga0209628, IMG submission 187285) | Cubitermes ugandensis P4 segment gut microbial communities from Kakamega Forest, Kenya - Cu122 P4 (SPAdes) (version 2) | ecosystem: Host-associated > Arthropoda: Insects > Digestive system...
AGAAAATATTACATATGGCGTAACTATAGCGTAATTATTCTTTGAAATTTGCGATTAAAAACCAAAAAAGAAACTAATTTAGTCCCTAAACTTTCAACCTATGGCGTAAACTGTAAAGTTCAGGTTATAAAACAGAGTAAAAAGGGAAAAGATTGCTAATTACTGTAACTTATTAAAGAAGCAACAATACGAGCCAGTGTGACATGCATTGTCTTTTTGTTCAACAATATAAAGTAGTGCGTCATAGTCACAGTCAGTTGAGACTCCAACAATTTTTTGTGTGTGATCACTAGTTTCGCCTTTTACCCATATTTCGTTGCGGGAGCGACTCCAGTATGTTGCTTTGCCAGTTTTCAGAGTTAAATCTAAAGCAGTTTTATTTGCATATGCAAGCATAAGAACAGTTTTTGTGTTTACATCTTGGACTACTACAGGAATTAAACCGTCTCCTTTATCAAAATCAAGTTTTACAAGTATTTCTTGATTTATCATAGTTTTATTGAAACTCCTGCTTTACTCAAATAATTTTTCACTACTTGTATAGGGTATTTATTATAGTGGAATACTGAAGCAGCTAATGCAGCATCTGCTTTACCTTCAGTGAGAATGTCAACAAAATGTTGAGGTAACCCTGCACCACCACTTGCAATAACAGGAACACGTACATGTTCAGAGATAACACGAGTTAATTCAACATCAAAACCGCTTTCAGTACCATCCTTATCCATGGACGTAACAAGAAGTTCACCTGCACCCAACTTTTCCACCTGAAGAGCCCATGCAACAGCATCTATACCTGTAGATTTTTCTCCACCATAAGTAACAACTTCAAACCATACAGACCCCTCATTAGTTGGAACAGTAATTTTACCCTCACACAAACCTCTACTACGCTTAACATCAATAGCAACAACTATACATTGCTTCCCAAAAACATCAGACAACTCTGAAATCACCTCAGGCCTCTCTACAGCTGCAGTATTAAGCGAAACTTTATCAGCACCACTACCTAAAACATTTCGAGCATCTACCACACCACGAATCCCACCACCTACAGTAAAAGGAATATCTATCGCCTTAGCTACATCCGCCACATACTGCTGCAATATATCACGATTTTCATTAGTCGCCGTTATATCCAAAAAGACAAGCTCATCAGCACCATCATCACTATAACGTTGTGCCAACTCCACCGGATCACCAGCAAGCTTAAGCTGTGAAAAATTAACCCCTTTAACTACTTTACCATGATTAACATCCAAACAAGGAATAATTCGCTTCGTACACATCATAATTTAAACACCCACACCATAAATAGCATCCTTTAATGTAAACCGCCCCTCATAAAGAGCTTTCCCAATAACCACACCATCCACTCCAACGTTTTTAAGATTAATAAGATCAGCCACACAACTTATTCCGCCAGCCGCCAAAATTTTGACAGAAGAACTTTTAACAATTTTATCAAGAGTTTTAAGATCAGGCCCATTAAGCGAACCATCACGAACAATTGACGTTACTAGGAAACAATTTACACCCAGTTTAGTAAATTTGTCAAGTGCCTCTTGAAGGGTCATACTAGTTGCCGTTTGCCAACCATTAATCATCACATACCCATTCTTGTTATCAAGAGCTACTACAACAGAGTCTTTACCAAATTTATCCTGTATTTGCATTATAGTTGAGAAGCCCTTAAATGCTAATGAACCTAGCAGAACTTGAGTAACACCCATATTGAAAAGTTTCTCAGCAACCTCAAAACTATGTATACCTCCACCAACTTGAATAGGTACATTGATGTTTTTAGCAATCTCCGCTATCACGGAATGATTATTACCCTGTCCAAACGCGGCATCAAGATCAATAATGTGCAATTTACCCGCACCTTCACTACACCACCGTTTTGCAGCTTCTACAGGCCCGCCAAATTGGCCGTAAATTTTGACAGATTTAGCTTCTCCCTGTGTTAAACGCACAATTTGACTATTCATAAGGTCTATTGCTGGAATTAACTGCATATTTAACACCTTATCACCATTATAGTAAAATCACGCAAAACCTGTAAAGCTATATCATCTGATTTTTTTAGGCGAAACTGGGAATTACACATGCTTTTATCAGTTATTGTAGATAAAGTTGTGCCATGACGGGTTTTTGCACGCGTGTCATTTTTATCAGTTGACATTTTTTTTAAGCACCTTTAAAGTTTGCTTATATTATAATTAAAGATGGCAAATTTTGCCATTAGATTACGCCTTTAGAGCTTGGTATGCCTTTGCGGCGGGGGTCAATTGTTACTGCTTGTCGTAATGATAGGGCAAGTGCTTTAGTTGCGGCTTCTGCTTTATGGTGGTCATTGCTGCCATACATTATGAACATGTGTACATTAGCTTGTAGTGAGTTTGTTAGGGATTCATAGAAATGGTTGATGTCTTCTGTTTGCATTTCTTCTATTTTTCGTCCTTTAAATTTAAGATTAATCAAGCAGTATGGACGTTTAACTAGGTCAACTGTTGTAATCGCTATTGAGCAGTCCATGGGTGTCATTGCGTGTCCAAAGCGTGTTATGCCTTCACGTGTGTCTAAGGCTTTGTTTAGAGCTTCACCTAATCCTATAGCTAAGTCTTCTATGCAATGATGAACTAGGTCGCCTTTGACGTTTGCTTCGATGTCAATTAGACTATGTGTAGCAAAACTTGTTAACATATGGTCTAGAAATGGTACTCCAGAGTTGATGACGGCTTTTCCTTCGCCGTCTAGATTTACTTTTACTTTTACTTCTGTTTCTTTGGTTTTACGGTAAATTTCTTCAACTCGCATGTTATTCCTCATTTATTTGTTTTAAGGCTTCAATTAATTTAATGTTATTTTCAGGTAAACCAACAGTTACACGGAAACAGTTTTCATACTGTAAAAGTTTTCCCCATTTTTTAAGCATAATACCTCGTTTAAGTAACTTTTCATGTACCAAATCAGCGGGTAATTTTGTGCTCATAAGTATAAAATCCGCTTGTGATTCAAATGCTTGTACCCCTTCTATCTGATTAAGGGTTTTTGTGAGGTTTTTTCGTTCTTTCTTCAAAGCTTCAACAGCTGTTTGCATTATATCTATGTTTTCTAGCATTTTTATGCCCATTTGGATGGTGAATCCGCTTACTGGGTAAGGTAGGGGGGCTTTTTTTGTTAGAATTTCTGCGAGTTCAGGATTAGCAATTGCGTAGCCAAGTCGTAACATGGCAAGGCCAAAGGCTTTGGAAAATGTTCGTAGAATAATCATGTTTGGAAATTCGCGAATGCGGGGTGTAAAAGAGTATTCGGCGAATTCCGTGTATGCTTCATCTAATATTACAATGCCTGGGAAAGTTTTAGTTAATGTTTCTATGTCTTGCGGTTTCATTTGGTTACTGGTTGGGTTGTTAGGTGAGCATATATAAAGTAAACGGGTTTTTTCTGAAAAAAGAGACTGCAATGTGGATACATCTAGCTGGAAGTTGTTTTTCAAGGGTGCCGTGACGTATTCACCTTCTTGTCGCTTCACGCATAACTGTGGGATTACAAATGTTGGTGTAAACGAGACGGCAGTGTCGCCTTTTTCTATGAAAAGACGTATAATACGATCAAGTATCTCATCGCCGGCATTACCAATAACTATGTAGTCATTAGGAACATTTAGATAATCTGCCAATTTTTCAATGAGTTTTTGCATTTCATCTTCTGGGTATACACGTAAATCGATTTCGTCTGCAACCTGTTTAATTAAAGAGGTTTGACTGTTTTTGTCTATAAAGAGGTTCTCGTTAAAGTTTAACTTTACAATTTTAGAAGTTTCAATATTTAATTGCTGTGCTAATTTTTGGGGTGTGACACCTGCAGAGTAGCAATTAATTGCTTGTAACTTTAACTTTTTCTGCTCTATCCATTTACGATACGACTCACTCATCACTGGAACCTCGCAGCTATGGCTTTATAGTGATTAGGAAAGTTTTCTGCATCAGTAAGTATTTTTACTATGTTTTTTGTTTTCTCTAAACCATCTTTAGAGGACTCTACAATGCTAACACGGCGTGAAAAGTCATACACGCTTAATGCTGAAAAGGACTGAGCAAACATTCCAGTAGGTAAAACATGGTTAGTTCCACTTGCGTAATCACTAAGCGCAACAGGACTGTAAGGGCCTATAAGAATTAAACCTGCAACCAATTTTTCGGAGAGGTCATTAGCATTTTTAGTTATAATCTCTAAGTGTTCAGGTGCAAACTGGTTAGATAAGTATATCATTTCCTCAACATTGTCACAGGTAATTATGAAACCATATTTTTTAAGTGATGTAAAAACTTTTTCACTACGTTCAATTGAAGGGACAAATTCAGCTAAACATTCGTGAACCTTTTTGGCTACCTGTTTAGAAGTTGTAATTAACCCTGCAACACTATCTGAGCCATGTTCAGCTTGAGAAATCATATCAAGAGCAACTAAACGTGGATTAGCAGTTTCATCAGCTAAAATCAACACTTCACTAGGACCAGCTGGCATATCAATTGCAACATCTGTAGAAACCAAAACTTTTGCAGTGGTTACATATTTACTACCAGGTCCAACAATTTTGCGAACAGGTTGTATTGTCTGTGTACCATAAGCTAGAGCAGCAATAGCCTGTGCGCCACCTACTTTGTAAACTTCAGATACTCCGCAAATATCTGAAGCGACAAGAACCAACGCATTCACTTTACCCTCCGCGTTAGAAGGTGAACATACCACTATGCGCTTCACACCGGCAACCTTAGCCGGAATTACAGTCATAACAACAGAACTAGGATAAGCCGCCTGTCCTCCTGGAACATAGCAACCTATGCTGTCTAGAGGATAAAGAGCAGTTTTTATTATTATCCCGTCTATGTCTATTTGATTTTCAGTTTGCAATTGTTTTTTCTGGTAAGTTTCAACACGTTGTTTCATAAACTGTAAAGCGTCTATTTGTTGAGAGGTAACTGTACTGTAGGCTTCTGCTAGTTCCTCTTTGGATACTTTTAGAGTCTGTGGAGTTAGTTTTGCTTTGTCAAATTTTTTGGCAAATCCAATAAGTGCTTTATCACCATCTTTACGTACTTGACTAATTATGTCTCTAACGACCACGTCTACCTGATCTACATCTTTTAGGTCTGGCTGTTGCTGTTTGAACCAGTTTGTGGGCAATGTTTGGGTTGTCCACTGCTTAACTATTTGGGGTTGCATTGTAGTCTTCTCTCTGCGCTATTTCATCTAGCGCCAATACCTGTCGAGGTTCATATACTACTAAGCCTTGTGCAATTTTTCGGATTTTGGGTAAGAGGTCAATTAGACTGTCTTTTTCAATAACTGTGTTTACACTAACCCAAGTGTCATCTGCAAGAGGTGAAATTGTAGGGTTTTTCAGTGCAGGCAGTTCTGTTAACAGAGTATGCAGGTGTTCTTTCTTTACGTTAACAAATATGTGTATACGTTTCTGGCCATCAACAACGCCTTTAAGTAGTGCAACAATATCGTAAATTTTCTCACGTTTTTCAGGATCCTCAAGAGCCTTCTTGTTAGCAATTAGTGTTGCTGAGGAGTATAGGACAGTGTCAATTATTTTGAGGTTATTCGCTTCAATTGTCGTACCTGTTTCGGTTACGTCCATAATGCAGTCTGAATTTTCTGGCGGTTTTGCCTCAGTTGCGCCAAAGGAGAGAAAAATTTTTGCTTTTGAGTTATCACCTTTTTTCCACCAAGGAGTAACCAGTAAGGGATCTTGGTCACCGAAACGTTTTTTGTAGTTTGGTTGTGCTTTAAGGTATTCTGAGGCAATGTTTAGATATTCAGTGCTGATGCGAAAGTTTTTGCCTTGGCTCCAAATGTATTCCATGTAGTCATTCATGTCTTTTTGTACAATGTTTTTTGGAACTGCTATAACAAGTCGAATTTTTCCGTATTCTAGGTTTTGGAGGATTTCGACGTCTGCTCGGTTTTCTTTTACCCAGTCCTCACCTGTAATGCCTATGTCTTGTAGACCTTCACTTACAAACACTGGGATTTCTTGAGGTCTTAGAACTTTGATTTCTATTTGAGGATCGTTAAATGTTGGACGGTATGTGCGTTCCATTGTGCCGAGTTTGTAGCCTGATTTTGCAAAAAAGTCAGAGGTTGCTTTTTGTAGAGAGCCTTTGGGTATAGCAAATTTTATTTTATCCATAAATCTTTCACCTAAATTTTATAGAGCATTCTGAAGAGGTTTTTTGGTTTAGTGACAAAAATCGTTCAAAGAAATTTGCGCCTAATTCTAAATAATAAGATGGTAAAGTGCTTACACTGGATTTTGTACAGTTAAGCTGAATGAAGGCAATCGCCTTGTATGAACGCAATTCCCCATTATATATCACTGAAAGACACCAGAGTAAGTTTCTTACATATAAACCTGCTTCTGAAATATTTAACTATTCAAAAACAAAAATTGTTATCTTTAAAGCATAGACTGTATCTCAAAAACAAGTGGCGGTACAGAATTTTTAGTTTCCAATTTTATGTCAAATAATCCTTCTAATATGCCTTCCCAAAGGAGAGCATCAGTAAGAAAAGGAGTTTTAACAAGTAAATACTTATCTTTTAAGGAAAAATGACCAAATCCTTGTATAGATAATCTTGTAAATACCTCCATCCAGTTTTCCTGTTTAGAAGTATCAACACCCATTGTTGCATCCATAGAAACCTTTAGTGCAATACCCATTTGCTTGCCAATTCCACGCCAGTTTTCTTTTGGAATATTTTGAAGTATAATACTAAGTAGCTCTACGTTTACAAAAGCAACACGACTTACACCATAATAGTATTCACCCGGAAAACGCCAGTCATGAACCATCATTTTTTGATATACAGTAAGCATTTTTGAAATCAACTGTTTGATTCCAGATTCTTTACCCTCTTTAATTATTTGATCAACAAAAATCCGCTCTTCCTTCGTCAGAATAAGCGTAGTTCGTTTTGTCTCCTCATTTAATAGCTGCTCTAACCTCTTCTCACTTGGCTGCATATCAATTATCGCTTAAGCCAAAGCCATATACTTTACGGTAATTTTACACTTCAAAAACACTTCGACTTTCAACATAACCTAAAGAATACTTAATAAAATACAGCACTCTTAACAAGATGCCAATGAAGAATCTAAAAAGCTGATTTGATGATGCACCCTAGGGTATCTGAGGCAAAAAATTTCAAACAAAAACACAAAAAGCAATCAAAAAGATGTAACACCTATATTACACAGCAAAACCGTAGTTGTATCATCACCTAGCATGTTAAAGGGCTGTTAAATTACACAACATTTTTTGGAACTATTTGAGTACACAGATATTGGTGTAAATAGTTATTGTTCAGATGTTACGTCTTCTTTTAGGCCTTCTTTTATTTCTGTTCCTAACGCTTTCATTAGAAATTTGAAAACCAAAAAACCTGCCTCACGGTCAGCCTTAAAGCCTAGAGTTGTGCCTAACAGGCAGACACCGTCTATGTTTCGTTCTTTTGCAAGTGCAAGGGTTAAACCGGTGCCGCCGACTATCTTACCTTTGCTGTAAACTACAGCACCTTTTTCCACGAAGTCTGTTGCTAGCCGGTTAGATGTTGCTGCAACAAAAATTTCTGTTTTGTCCTCTGTTATAGGAACCCCACCCATCGTTACGACGAATTTACAATCTAGTGATTCGACAAAATCTAAGACTGATTCACAAATTGTGTAATGAGCAAGCACATCATCAAATGAAGGTTGAATTTCACCGCTCATTATAATAAGATTATTTTTCTCCATGGGTGCATAATAGAAGTCATATTTTGGTAGACATGCAACACCCTTAGAGGTAATGGATATGTAATCAGGAAAAGTTGGCGAGTAAAGTTCCGCAAAAAGTTTAGCATCAAAAAATTTTACAAGAAAATGTGCCGCTATTCTGCCGACGTTTCCAAACCCTGGAAGACCTTGTACAAATATAGGATTCTCAAGTGACGGATTTGAAAGCACATGTAAATATGGTTTATCCATTAAGACTGCCTGTATAGTCTAAATATTTTTCATATTAAAATGCTTTTTCTGTTAATAAAAAAGAAACTATTAATATCGGACAGTTAAAGTTAATAAACTGAAAGCAAAAAAAAGTGTTTGCAGCGGGGTGGGGTAGCCAGGATTAACCCGCTGGGCTCATAACAACGTATGACACGTTGTGAGATACCCAGAGATCGATAGTTCAAATCTATTCCCCGCTACCATAAACATTTTTGCAAATTAATATTTGCACAACAAATTTTATCTTCTAATGAACAGATCTTTTTAAAAGGAGTAGTTGGTAAATTTCAGGTTATTTTTGAAACGTTTTGAATGTTCTTTGATGAGTATTTTGGGTTTAGTATTTATTTACTGGTGAAGCTAATCTTGGTTGAATGGTAGTTTAATGACAAAATATAAAGTCCTGCCTATTACAACAAAGTTTTGGAAGCCAAAAGATGATTACTTAATATGTATCATTAAAGCTGTATCGAATAAAGTTGTTGATGGCGATTTTATTGTTGTTTCTGAAAAAGCAATCTCCACTGCGCATGGCAATATCGTGGATGAGGACAAAGTTGTAGCTATGGGTAACGCCAAGTTTCTCGCACGTTTTTGGATGCGGGTTATTTGGGGTTATCCATTGGGTATTATGTGTCATTTTGGGCAGCGGTTGCTCAGGCGGTTGCGTCAGTATCCTTTTGAGTTAGGGGGTAAACATAAGCAAGTTGCGTTAGAATATGCTGGTTGGGGGCAGGCATTGATGTTTGGTTCTGAAGGGGCTATTGATGGGTCAAATTTGCCGTTTTCATATGTTAGTTTGCCTCTGGAGAATGCTCAGATTGTAGCAGAGCAAATTCAAAGGGAGATACAGCAGTGTTTGGGTAAATTGGTCTGTGTTGTGATTGTTGATACGGATAAAACGTATCGTTTTGGCAATTTTTGTTTTACTCCTCGCCCTTGTTTGTTTGAAGGTATTTATTCATTTAGTCAATTTGCGTTGTTAGCGTATGTTGCCGGTAAATTTTTGAGGTTACGAGAGAGTTCGACACCTCTTGCTGTTGCGGGTTGTCGTCTTGATGTTTTAGAAGCGTTAAAAATTGCAAATATTGCAGATAGGGTGCATGGTATTGGGTCAGGGGCAACAGTGTGGGATATGGCAGCACGTTTTCATGTGCCGCTTGATAGTGTTACGTGGAATATGTTATGTCAAGTTGAGCATAAACCGGTAGTTATCGTTAGAAAGGTATAGCGTTACAAATGGTTTTCGACATATTTTTAGAAGATTCAGGATTGTTGATTATGTTGCGTTTTTTGCATAGCAAAACATAAAAACGAGTCATATAGAACGTAAGGTTGGGATTATCATGCGAGAAGCAACACAAAAATTAGACGCGTTCTTTAACCCCCGCTCAGTAGCAGTTATCGGTGCAACAAAGGGTCAGGGGAAAGCAGGAGCAGTTATTTTCGAAAATTTTGCCATTAACGAGCCAAAAAGCGTTTTTAAAGGCAAGCTCTATCCAATAAATCCAAAAGAAGAATCACTGTTAGGATTCAAATGTTATAAAACTTTAAGTGAAGTCCCAGGCGATGTTGACTTAATTGTTGTTATTGTTCCATCAGGTGCTGTATCAGGTGTTTTAGAAGAAGCAGGTGGTAAAAATACTAAAGCAGCGGTTATAATCAGTGCCGGCTTTAAAGAAGTTGGAAACCATGAACTTGAAGACCACGTAGTGGCTGTAGCGAAAAAACATGGTATACGTGTACTTGGCCCTAATTGTCTTGGAGTATTTTATGCTAAAACAGGTGTAGATAGCGTCTTTTTGCCAGCATACAAAGTTTTATCCACAGGCGAAAAAATTGTTTCCACACCACGTCCAGAATCAGGTAACATTGCAATGATTACTCAAAGCGGTGCCTTTGGTTCAGCAGCCCTTGACTATCTCTCAGGTCGTGAGATGGGTGTAAGTAAATTCGTCAGTTTTGGAAACAAATGTGAAGCATCAGAAGCAGATATGTTAGAGTATTTACTTGAAGATGAAGAGACACATGCCATTTTACTTTATCTTGAGGATATAAAGTCAGGCAAAGACTTCTTAGAAGTCGCCAAAAAAGTTTCACTTAAAAAACCAATTGTTGTTATCAAATCAGGCAGATCCGAAGCAGGAGCACGTGCAGCAGCTTCACACACAGGCGCAATCGCTGGTGCAGACAAAATTTATGATGCAGCTTTTGAAAAAACTGGTGTAATACGCGCAAGAAACACAAACGAATTCTTCAACATTGGTAAAGCCTTATCATCTATGAAGCCCTCAGTAGGTTCAAACGTTGGCATCCTCACTGACGCAGGCGGTCCGGGTGTTATGTGTGTTGATGAATGCGAAATTGTTGGTTTAACTGTTAATGAGTTAAGTGAACCAATACTGAAAAAGTTTGAAGAACTCAAAGAAAAAGGTCTTATTCTTAAGATTGCTGCAACCCATAATCCAATTGACTTGACAGGTAGTGTTATTGATGATCAATTCGTTATTGCCGCAGATCTCATATTCCAAGACCCAACAATAAATGGCATAATCTTTTTAGGACTACATCACATGCCAGGTCTACAGGAAAAATACATTTTTGAAGTTGCAAAAATCGCTGCTAAATATGACAAACCAATTGTTGCATGCGACATAGGAGAAACAGCTTTAGCGCTTAAAACAAGAAAACTCTTTGATGAACTAGGGTTACCCGCATATGCCTCACCAGAAGAAGCAGCCCATGCAATGAAAGGCCTGCTTCAATACGGTAAATTCCTACAGAAGAATAACGCATTAGATGCATATATTGCAGAATACAACAAACGAAAAGTAAAGCAGTAAACAAAACAATTACTGCCCGCTTCTTTCATTTTTACTTCTTTTTAAATATTTCAAACTCTAACTTTAGAATGTGACTATAACTGACAGTAAATCGCCATCTTTAACGTTTAAAATATCTCGCAGATTTTCAGCCGCAATTATTTCAAGTAAATTCTCTTGGTAATTTGGGACATCAGGTAATACTACAAAACAGTTTGTGTCAAAAACCATTGCTTTATACAAATATCCAGATAAGTAGCTACTTTCTGGTTTAATCATTACACCGTTTTGTCGTGTTAAAAGGTCTCGCTGTTTTATACATTCAGAGGTTAAATGTAAATTCAATGTCCCAGGATATGGGGTAACACCTATTAATTCTTCTATCTGTCGTATCACCCAAGGTAGTTTAGTAAAAAATTTTCCTTGTCCTTGTCCCGTGCTGACAACTCCTACGAATTTTATTGTTTGCAAAAAATTCGCCAAGATAACTGTTAGACTTCCTGTTTAATCCAGTCTACAACACTGGCTAGAACGTAGTCAGAGGAAACATCCACTAGAGGTACAATCATTTTCTCCTTAGTTTCAAGTATCGGTGCAAATTTTGGCATAAATGCATAACCCAGATATGACCAGTAAACTTTACGTTTATCTAATAACTCTTTAGTGATCGCTGATGTAGATGCTGAAAGGGGAAAATATAGAAAAACGACACCATTAACCCAATATAAGCCAGCTAGTTTACCTCCTGAAAGAATGGAAATAAAACGTGCAAGGTCTTCAGGACTACTAAAATGGTTCTTTTCCATAACAACAATTTCTTGAAAAGGCTCATATGAAACCGTAATTTGAGGTTTGCTCATGAATATAACACCAAACTTAATGATTAAAGTAAGCGTTCCCTTTTAATTTTACCGTGTCAACTAGCACCAGTTTTTATTTTTGACAATTTTGTTCTTTATGTTTCTCACTATTTGATAACTAATTATAAATTATATCTATGGATACTGTTTTTGCAGGCTTTTAAATAGTTACTTGTAAGTGCTCTGATCTATCATACGTAATAAGTCGGCTTGTTATTCATGTAAAATGTTAAAAACAAGCTTTTTGAGTATTAAGTTATGCATTATTAGAGATTTTTAAGGTTTTATGAATGCTGGAAATGAATAAGTTTCTTCTATTTGTTGGTTTATTAATTAACTGTTTTTAGAAAAAGTTTTATTAGCGTAGTCCATTAAGACTTTGAATATTATTCAAACTTTGAGGTTAATTTAATGCCGGAAATTCGTGTAGCAATTATCGGTATGGGTAATAGTGCCTGTGCCTTGATTCAAGGAACTGAGTATTATAAAAACGCTAAAGACGGGGAAACTGTTCCCGGACTTATGCACGTAAATTTTGGTGGGTATCATATAAGGGATGTGCGGTATGTTGCCGCTTTTGAAGTGAATAAGAGTAAAATTGGGAAAGATCTTGCAGAGGCTATTTGGATTGCTCCTAATTGTTGTGAAAAATTCTGTGATGTTCCCAATTTGGGTGTAAAGGTTTCACCAGGCATAATTTTAGATGGTGTTGCTCCGCATATGCGCGAGGCATTTAATGTTTATGATGATAAAAACACCACGCGGGAGAGCATTGTTCAGATACTTAAAGATACAAAAGCTGAAGTTATTATTAACTATCTTCCAGTAGGCAGTCATGATGCAACACGATTCTATGCTCAGTGCGCTATAGATGCGGGATGTGCATTTGTTAACTGTATGCCAGAATTCATTGGTAGTGATGTTACAAAAGAATGGCCGAAAAAGTTTGAAAATGCTGGTTTGCCTATCCTTGGTGATGATATAAAGAGTCAAGTTGGTGCAACTATTCTGCATCGCAATATTGTGCAGCTCTGTCTTGATCGAGGAGTTATTATAGATGAAACATATCAACTCAATCTTGGCGGTGACACAGACTTTCAAAACATGACAATTGAAAATCGTCTTAAATCAAAACGTATCAGTAAAACTGAGGCAGTGACAAGTCTTGTGCCATATGAACTGCCTACACGTATTGGTCCTAGTGATTATGTTAGCTTTTTAGGTAACAAAAAAATTTGCTATATCAATTTGAAAGGCCGTAAATTTGGTGATCGCCCTATTAGTATTAATGTTAAGCTTGAAGTTCAAGATGCGCCAAATAGTGGTGGGGTTGTTATTGATCTTATACGTGCAGCGAAAATTGCTCTTGATCGCAAGATTTCTGGGGCGTTGCTCAGTATGTCTGCGTATGCGTTTAAGCATCCTCCAGTTCAAGTGCCTGATAGTCAAGCGCTTCAGTGGACTGAAGAATGGATAGCAGGTAAACGAGAGCGTTAATTTTTTTATTTTTTCCTTTTTTGAGAAAAATTTTAGTAGAAATGTTTAGATTAGGCTTAATTTAAGATATTAATGAGGTAGTTGTATGGTTGAGGTTGAAGGTTATGGTGTTCCTGAAGGGTTGTACTATTCAAAGGATTTTGCTTGGTTAAAGGTTGAGGGTAATAAGGTTCGTGTTGGTATTACTGATTATGCTCAGAAGTCGTTACGTGAAATAGTATATACTGAACTTCCAAGCAGTGGGACTGAGGTAAAACAAAATGAGCCTTATGGAATTCTTGAGTCTGTAAAAGCGGTGTATGATCTTATTTCGCCTATTAGTGGGGATGTAGAAGAAGTTAATGAAGAAGTTCTTTCGCATCCAGAAATGTTAAATGATGATCCATATGGAAAAGCGTGGTTGTTTGTTGTAAAACCGTCTGATTTGCAGGCAGAGTTGGTTAGTCTTATGGATTTTGGTAAAGCTGTTGAATGGCATAAATTGCAAAGTAAATAGAATAATTGAAGCTGAGATGATGCCGCGGAAAATAGTTATAATTGGCGCAAACGCGTCGGGGATAGAAGCTGCGTCTGCTGTTCGTAAAAGAGATCGCACTGCAGATATTACTCTTATAACTAGAGAGAAAACTGTCGGTTACTCTCGTTGTGGTTTACCTTTTGTGATCGGCGGTGCAATTCCTCATTTTAGAAAACTTGTAGTTTATCCTCCCGCGTATTTTCAGATGCTAAAACTAAATTTGTGTACACAGGCATTAGCGTTAATGGTTAATACTAAACAAAAAATTGTTACGATTCAAACTTTTGAAGGGGTAGAGGAAAACGTTAGTTATGACAGTCTTATAATTGCAACAGGTGCGGATCCATTTATGCCATCGATTAAAGGTAAAGAAAAATGTGGTATCCTAAGTCTGCGTAACATGGAAGATGGCGAAAAAATTGATGCGGGTATTAAAGCAGGGGCTAAATCTGCGGTGATTATGGGGGCAGGTTTAATAGGTTTAGAACTTGGTGTTGCTCTAATTGACCGTGGTTTACAGGTTACAATTATTGAGATGCGTTCTCAAATTTTATCGCAATTACTAGATGCTGATATGGCAGTGCTTGTTCAGAGTCATCTTGAGCAGAAGGGTATGAGAATTCTGTTAAATAGAACTGTGGAAGAAATTTTAGGTGATGATAAAGTTTCAGCAGTTAGAGCTGGTGAAGAAAGTTTTTCAGCAGATATGTACATTAACGCTTTTGGGGTTAAAGCTAACACAAAACTTGCGGTTGATTCAGGCATACCGTTGGGGGAAACAGGTGCAATTAAAACTAATGTTCATATGGAAACGGATGTAAAAGATGTTTATGCTGTAGGTGATTGTGCTGAGACCATGCATGTTATCACGCAGAAGCCTATTTGTCCGCAGTTAGGAACCATCGCGGTTAGGCAAGGAAAAGTTGCAGGTGTAAACGTAGGTGGAGTTGGCGCTCAATTTTCCGGAGTTTTGGTTTCTACAATTACTACGTTATTTGGTATTGAAGTAGGCGCGACGGGATTAAGTGAAACTGTTGCCACAAAAAATGGTATAGATATAGTTGTTGGGGTAGTTAATAGTAAAACTAAAGCAGAGTATTATCCTTCAGCAAAACCCATTAAAGTTAAGTTAATTGTAGAAAAAACTTCAGAACGCATTATTGGTGCACAGATAGTCGGTGGAGAAGAAGTTACTCAACGTATTAACGCCTTATCTTTTGCAATTCAAAAACACATGACCATTCGAGAATTAGCTAAAGCAGATACAGCGTATGCACCGCCTATGTGTGAAACTTGGGAACCTATGGTTCTAGCTGCAGAAATGGCTCTAATGAAGTTTCGTTGATATTTCAGGGTGTGGCTTGTAGAAAATAATAGTGTGCCGCTGAATGTTTTAAGCGTGTTAAATAAGCAGGCGGAGGTTTGTTTGTAATTTAGGCATCAATGGTATTGTTTTAGTGTTTTTTGTAGAGTTTTAGGTTTTGTTTGGTAGTTTTTTTGTTTCTGTTGCTGTTTCTAATGCTTCAAGTCCTGGGAGTTTTTTTCCCATTAAAGCTTCTACTAGTGCGCCGCCTGCGGTGCTAATGTAGCTGATTTTGTTTGTTAATTCGTATTGGTCAAGTGCGGCTATTGTGTTTCCTCCACCTGCGAGGCAGGATGTGTTGCTATTTGCTATTGTTTCAAAAATGGTTTTAGTTCCATAGCAAAAGTTGTTGTTTTCATAGACACCAAGTGGACCGCTTACGACTATAGAGCTAGCTTTTGAGATTATGTCGATATATTTTTCGACAGTTTTTGTACCTATATCAAAAATTGGGTATTCTGAAGGCAGTTGATTAACAGGGGTTTCTACTCGTTTGCCATCGATGTTTAATGCAACATCAACAGGTAGTACAATTTTATCAGAATATTTTTCAAGCAAACTTTGTATTCCAGGTATAAGTGTTAAAAGTTCTTTTTTTGCTAGATAATCCATTGTGCCTTTGCCCAAGTTTAAACCTTTAGCAACCAAAAAAAGCTGTGCAATTATACCACCTAACAGGAGATTATCAGCCACGTTATTGCTCAAAATGTATTTACTAATTTCTAAACTATCATCTGCCTTTGCTCCGCCCATAACATAAATGCAGGGATGTTGTGGGTTTTCTAGGACATTGTTTAATTGTACAAGTTCGCGTTCCATTAGGCGGCCAGCGGCGCTGGGTAAAACTGTTGTAAATCCAGTCATAGAGACGTTATCGCGGTGTGCGACAGAGAAAGCGTCATTGATAAAGAGGTCTGCTAGTGGGGCGAGGTTTTGGATGAGTTCTGTTTTTGCTTGTTGTTCGGGTGTGCCTTTTTTTGTTTCTTCTGGCCAACTGCGTACGTTTTCTAAGACGAGGATTTCTCCTTCTTTGAGTTGTTTGATAGCGGTTTGGGCTTTTTTGTTAAAGAGGTCGTCGACGTATTTTACTGGTTGGTTGAGTTTTTTTTCTAGTATTTCTGCGTGTTGTTTAAGGTCAGTGTATTCTGGTTCGCCTTTTCGTCCCTGATGGGATATAACTACTACTTTAGCGTTTTTTTCTATTAATTCTTTAAGAGTGGACTGTGCATGGGCGGATATGCGTATGCCGTTTGTGATTTGTTTTGTTTGTGGGTCGATTTCTGAGTTAAAGTCTACACGTACAATTACGGTTTTGTTTTTTACATCAAAATCGTTTAATGTTTTAAAGTGTACCATGTCTACACGCGCACTCTTAATAGTTTGTAAGTAAAGAAAAAGAGTTTTTATTTAATTGTTTTCATAACGCACGTGTTGTTATAACTTGCTTTTTCCTACTAGTTCTATTAAGTCAACCATTCGGTTGCTAAAGCCCCATTCGTTATCATACCAAGCAAAAATTTTAACAAAATTGCTTTTTTCACCAAGTACCATTGTTAATTGGGAATCAAACACTGCGGAGTAAGGGTTATGTAAAACATCACTTGACACAATAGGATCCTCAGTGTACTGTAGTATACCTTTTAATGATCCTTCAGCTGCATCTTTCATAACTTTATTAATTTCTTCTTTTGTAACATCTCTACTCAAGACCGCAGTTAAGTCAACAATGCTTACATCAGGAGTTGGTACACGTAATGATATGCCATTCATTTTTCCTGCACAATCAGGTAACACTAAACCGATTGCTTTTGCCGCACCAGTGCTTGTTGGGATAATGTTAATAGCTCCAGCACGAGCTCTTCGAGGGTCTTTGTGTACTAAATCAAGGGTACGTTGGTCATTTGTGTAACTATGACATGTTGTCATAAGAGCTTTTTCGAGACCAAAATTGTCTGATAGGACTTTACTTATAGGTGCTAGGCAGTTAGTTGTGCAGCTAGCATTACTTAGTATATGATGTTTTTTGTTATCGTAGTCTGAGTCGTTAACGCCAAGTACAAATGTTGCATCGGGGTCTTCTGCGGGGGCAGAGACAAGGACTTTTTTTGCTCCCGCCTGCAGATGTTTTGATGCTCCTTCGCGGTTAGTGAATAAACCTGTTGATTCTACGGCTAAGTGTACTTCTAAATTTTTCCATGGAAGTTGAGCAGGGTCTTTTTGGGCTAAAACTTTTAATTTTTTATGATTAACTACAAGGTCATTACCGTCTACTTCTACAGTTCCAGGAAATCTTCCGTGTATAGAGTCATATTTAAGGAGGTTAGCGTTGGATTTTGCATCTGTAAGGTCATTGACTGCTACAAAATCTATGTTAGCGTTGCGTTCAAGTGCCGCTCGGTATAAAAGTCGGCCAATTCTGCCAAACCCATTAATTCCAACTTTAATCATAACATTCACTATGAAAAGGTGACCCGCTAACCTATTAATTTTCTCCTATAGACAAGCCGGTAATAAACTTGCAAAACAAAAAACAGACAATAACAGCAGCCATCTTTGAAGGGTATAAAGCTAGTCATGTTTTTATATTGTCAATCTAAAATTTGTCAGATCAAGTGTTTTTCACATATGTAACAAGACAATGATACTTTTCGGCAGATTTGTTTGCAGTCGATGTTCGAGTTAGTTTATAACGTGCTATGTAAAAAAAGTTTGTCATGTTGCTGTTAGGCAAATATATTTAAGCAAATGTTTATTGCTTCTGTTAATAGTAGCTAGTAAAAGCAAAAATTACAAATAGCGAAGAGCATAAGTTATAGGTGTGTATGAAGTGATTACATCTAACTCTAGTAAAAAGTTGTTGTTAGCAATAATAGTAACAATAACGTTATTTGCATCTTTAATGCTAACAGTAGTACCACCAGTAGTAAATGCTATAAACACTCCATCATTGTCGTCTAGTTCTGGTTCTGTTGGTAAAACAATTACAGTTTCCGGTAGTGATGTCCCTGCAGGGAGTAGTGTATCGATTTATTGGAATAATATTAGTGATGTTGCTCTTTTAAAGTCAGTTACTGCATCTGGAGCGGGTGGTTATAGTGTAAGTGTTACTATTCCAGAATCCAGTGTTGGTGAACATAGAATAATTGTATCGGATGGTACATCTTCAGAGAGTACTGTATTTACGGTTGAACCAAAAAGTGATGATGGTTCAGTAGTATCAGTAAATGCAATTCTCATATTTGGTATAGTTGCTGTTATTGTGGCTATTGGTTTTTCTGGTGAGTTTTTAACAAAAAAAACGGGTATTCCGATATTTATTTTTATTATACTTATTGGAATTTTGTTAGGTCCGGTTTTTGGTATTTTTCCTCGTGAGAGTTTATTGTCTACATTGCCGATTTTTGCGACTTTAACGTTGTTAATGGTTCTGTTTTATGCAGGTTTAGGTTTAAAGTCTCAGTCTGTTCTGGCTATTGGTGGTCGCGTATTTGTTCAAACGATAGTCTATACTTTAGTTAGTATGGCATTAATTGGACTTCTTGGCTATTTTGTTTTAGGATGGGATTTCTTGCAATCATTTATTTTTGCATCTATAATAAGCGGTGAAATTACAGCTGCAGTAATTGTACCTTTGAGTGCTACGATGAAACTTAAGGAGAAAACTGTGGCTTTTCTAACAATGGAAGCAGCGATAAGTTCAGTTTTTTCTGTTGTCCTCTTCTCAACTTTAATTGATATTCATTTAAATTCTACCAGTGGAGGCTTGTTTAATGCTATTTCGGGTATTGCTATGCAGTTTTCTGCAGGTATCGTTGTGGGACTTGTTTTGAGTTTATTCTGGGTTTATGTGTTATATCGTTTCCAAAAGCATAAATTTACTCACGTCTTAACTATAGGTTTTGTTTTGGCAACTTATAGTATAACTCAGGTTCTTGGAGGTAATGGAATTTTAGCTGTTTTAGTGTTTGGTATAATCTTTGGGAATTATCACTTAGCTAGCAAAATTTTAAGAATGAAAATGAATTTAGACCATCTCCAACAACAACTTAAAGGATTTTATGAAGAAATATCCTTCCTGTTAGAAACGTTATTCTTTGTTTCTTTAGGGTTGATTTTCGTAATAGACGCAAAATATTTGATGTTTGGTTTAATGTTCACTGTAGTACTTCTTGTAACTCGTTTTGGAGCTGTAAAAGTTTCAACGTTTAAGAGCAGCTTAGCATCACAAAAGAGAATAATTACACTTATGTGCGCTCTAGGCTTAACACCTGCGACACTTGCTATTCTCACAGTTACATACAACCGTGAATTCCCTGATAAACTACAGTTAGCAGACACGTTTGTAAGCGTTATAACATGTGTAATTATCCTAACAAACGTAATTACAGCAATAGGTACAGCCTACTATCTATGGAAACAAAAGAAGACAAAAAGCGAATCTTGTGAGCAACAACAGTTAATACTATAATAAAATTAAAGGTAAGCATTAAAGAAAGGTATTGGCGGGCCCGCTGGGATTTGAACCCAAGACCTCCAACTCCGCAGGCTGGTGTCATAATCCGTGCTAGACGACAGGCCCAGAACTGTCACTAAAGTGCAATCAGAACTAAATAAACCTGACTCAAACAAATAACGTTTTAATTTTTTATTGTAGGTAATGTTTTGAGGAAGTGAAAATGTGGGGTTTATTGTTTGTCTAATGTTCTTTTGAGTGCTTGGGAGACGTTTTGTTTGCCCATAGCTAAAATGTATGGTCCTAATCGTGGGCCTTGGGTTGCGCCCATTAAGATTGTGTAGAGTGTTTTAAAGAATTCTCCGGGTTTTAATGCGTTGCTTTTTGCGGCGTTGAAAATGGTGTTTTGGATTTTATCGGAGTTGTCTGCCATGGGTAGGTTTTGGAGTAAATCGGTTATGGCTTTTTTTGTTTCTGGGTTTAGTGCTATGTTTGTTTCTTTTATTTCTTCAAAGTCGCGTGACCAGTTTTGTGTATATTCTATGCGTTTTGTCAAGTTTTCGTCGATGTTTTGATTTTTTTGTAGGTATCCGTATGTTTGTAGTTTTTCGGTGACGTATTCGTGTAAGCATTCTTTTGGAGCTATTTTTACAAGAAATGCTAATAAATTATATGGAACGTGTATACTTGGTTTTTCAGGTGGTTGCATTGTCCAGCAGTATTTGTATAGTCCTTTTAGTCGTATAGTTTCTTTTGTGTTGAGTTGTTTTTTGTTGAAGTAAATGTCTTCGAGTTCGTCAAGTTCATTCATGTACAGTGGAATGTCAGAAACGTCTAAGCTGCGGGTGCCAACGAATCGTTTTAGCATTAGTAAGAGTAGCGATTGTGGTGAGCCGTATTGGAACCAGACTTGTGGTGTGAAAACGTTTCCAGTTGATTTTGAGATTTTTTTTCCGTTTTTGTCAAGAAACATTTCATATTTTGCGTGACTTGGGGGTTCAAAACCTAATACTTCACGGCTAATGCGGTCATTTATGCGTACAGAATCGGCGATGTCTTTGCCGTATGCTTCAAAACGGATGTCAAGGGCTCTCCATCGAGCAGCGAATTCGCTTTTCCAAGTTAGTTTGCCATCACCGTTTTTGATGTCTGTTTCGCCTTCATAGCCGCATCCATGTAGCATTTTGCCTTTTATTTCAAGGCCAATGCATTTGTAGGAAATTGTATCTGTTTTAATATCGTAATTGTAGGCTCTTGTTGTGTATAGTCGTCCGCAGTTTTTGCATATGGCAAAGTATGGTAAGTATTCGGTGTATGTTTCTTGTCCTACTTCTTCTTTTACTATTTGTCCAATTTTTTGTGCATTGGATAATAAGTCTCTGGTTTCTTTTAGTAGTAAACCTTTTTTGTAGACTTCATTTGCAGAGTAATATGTGTATTGTATTCCACATTTGTCTAATGCTTCAAGCAGTAGGTTACTCATGTGTTTGCCATAGCTTTCGTGACAACCGTAGGGATCAGGAATGTCTGAAACAGAGTATCCTATGTAGTCATTTAGGTTACCAGTTGTAAGTCCAGCGGGAACTTTTCTCAAGCCATCTTTATCATCACAATAAGCGATAAGTTCAGAGTTGTAGCCTAAATTTTTTAAAGCTATAGCTACAGCGTTAGAGCGTGCAGCATCTCCTAAACTTCCGATATGAGGAAACCCAGAAGCACCTAAACCCATTTCTGTTCTAAGTAAATTCATGTTTCGGCCTAATTGTTTTTCGCGGTTGATAACTTTCTGGGCCATCATGTCATACCATGTTCCATGGCCAATAGTAGTGCTAGCTGTTTCTTCGCTCATTTTTTCTCTTTACCTTCTGCATCATATTTGTGTATGAGTATAAAAAATGTTTTATTCCATTTTTACAGTTGAACCTTTTCCTAAGTAATAGCTGTATTCAGTTGCTAACGAGATTTTGTTTTTGCTATGTGTTGAACACTGTTTTGTTACGTAATAATATACGTAGCACAATCTTACATAAATAGCCAGTGTAGTTCTTATCAATCATGTTTGTTAAGACTCTAAAATAGTTTGTTATCCTCCGTGTGTAACTGGGATGAATACTACTTTATCGTTGTTAGTAAGTATTGTATCTAAACCGTTTAGGACGTTGATTTCTCTGTCGTTAACAAGGATTAGTGTTAAATTTTTTATGGTTCCGTCGGGTTGTTGGTGGATAATGTCTGTTTTTATGTTTGGTGTGTTTGAGAGTATTTTGTGTATGAGGTCTTTAATAGAAGAGTTTGTTGGACAATTTATTTTAATTGTGGATTTGCCTGTTATGTGTCGTAGGGAGCCAATGAATTTTATAGTTACAGTTATCGTCATTGGTTGTTTTATTTGTTTGGAAAGAAGTTAAATGTTGTTGTTTAGGTTTATTGTTGGTATTTTTCTTGTGTTAGGGTTTCAACGAAGTCTGTTGCTACATTTACTAAAGTGTTTGCTTGTTTCATTAGTATATCGCTGTTGAGTTCTTCTGCATGTGAAAGCGCTTCTATGCTGCTTTCAAGTTCGATTAAAAATTTGAGTATGGTATCGTTGGTTTGAGTGGTTTTTACAAGTTCTTCTCTTAGGAGAACTTCAATAAATGCTGGTTCGCCTAGACTGTAATAAATTGCGTTTCGGGCTTTTCGTATAGCTTCCAAGGCAAGGTTAGGTGCCATGTATGGCATTTTTTGGGCGGCTTCTAGCTCGGCTTTTGCTTCACGCAGGTATCTAAAAGCCCAGCCTTTCCTGTATTGGTCTATCACGAAAAATTTTTCCGTCCGACAGAGTTTATTCTTCGTCGTCTAAATCGTCTGTGTCGTCATCAATTTCTGATCTAGCTTCTGACAACGCTACAGTTCGTGTTATGTAACCTGCAATTTTGTTTCGCACGCGTATGGTTGTGCCTTCAGTTAACACGTCGACTAGTTTTTTGTTTTCCTCAAAGTTGTTTGAGAACTTGTTTGGAAAGCGTGTCATGAGTTCTTTGCCGGTTCGCTTTATCTGTTCAGTTTTTACTTTTCCCAAGGAGATTTCTCCGATTATCAACGTTTATTGTTTCTTCGACGCTTATAAACGTAGAAGTAACGTTTCAATAGAATATAGGCGTAATTTAAGTTTACGGCTTAATACTGGAATTTAAAGAAAACAAAAAGGTGTTAGAGAGAAAAGTCAGAGGTTAATGTTGAAAAATGTTTCAAAGTTTTTTGCTATTTGTTCTGCAACATCACAAGTTGGTATGTTTTTAATTTCAGCAATTGCGTCCAGTACAGATTTAATGTATGATGGTTTAGTTAGTTGACCGTTGAAAGGTTGTTTTCGGTAAAGTACAGGACCGTCGGTTTCTGTTAATAGGTTAGTTAAGGGTGTGTGTTTTACAATTTCACGTATATTATTAGAGTAAACTGTTGGGGGACCTTCGGTTATTAAATAATTTAGATCCACTATTTTATTTAGAATTTCTATTGTATTGCTATACCAATGGAATAGTACGCGTTTTACGTTATAGGATTGGAGTATTTCTACGATTTTATCTGATGTACCTCGAGAGTGGAGGATAATTGGTAATTCTAATTGTTCAGCAATATTGAGCAGTTTATCAAAAACAAATAATTGTTCGTCCCAGCTAGTTTTGTATGTGGAGTCTAATCCAATTTCGCCAATTGCTACAGGTAAGTTTTTTTTGTTTTGTTGTAAGATGAAATCAATTGTTTCTTGAAGTTCATTTTGTTTTAAAAAATTGACGTTGTATGGATGTATGCCAAGTGCTGGATAAATTAAGTTAGGATACTGTTCAGCTAATTTAATATCATTTTGGCAAGTCCGCAAATCTACAGAACAGGTAATTAACGCAGAAACACCATGTGTTGCAACATCGTCTAATATTTCAACTAGACGTTCAGCGTATTCTGTTTCAGAAAGATGTATGTGTGCATCTATTATCTTCATCTTTGTCAATGCTTAAAAGGTAAACCATTTTTTTAACTTTTCTTATTGACCATATTTTCCCATCATAAAAACGGTCGTAAAGAAATAATCTACAAAAAAGGTTAAATATAGCTTTAATTAGAAAAAGAAGCGTAAGGGATGTCGTATGACTGAATTAGAAATAGCTGTAGCACCCATGCATAGACTCTGCAAAAAAGCAGGAGCAGACCGCGTAAGCGAAGCGGCAGCAAAAGAACTTGCAAAAGCCCTCGAAGAAATAGGCATAAAAATTGCTAAAGAAGCTCTAGATTTCGCAATGCATGCAGGCAGAAAAACCATAAAAGCCGAAGACATAGAAATCGCCGTCAAAAAAGCCACAGGCAAATAAAAACGTACGTTCAAAGTAATCATACTCCTCTCCTCTCCTTTTTTAATTCACCAAAAAACCAAATGTTTCCATAAACAACCTA
>Ga0209628_10000507_pt1 | contig 24008 bp, 13 predicted proteins | sample TergutCu122P4_FD_187285 | JGI IMG/M metagenome (GOLD analysis project Ga0209628, IMG submission 187285) | Cubitermes ugandensis P4 segment gut microbial communities from Kakamega Forest, Kenya - Cu122 P4 (SPAdes) (version 2) | ecosystem: Host-associated > Arthropoda: Insects > Digestive system...
AATTTGTTGCGCTGCCACCCAAAGTAAATACTATGTTAGTGATGGCTGTGCCTTGACAAACGGTTGGGCTTTGAGTGCCACTGGAACGCGTAATACTGGATGGTGCGTTTACCGTAATCGTTCCACTTATGGTTGCTGCCGTACAAGGCGTAGTGTGTCCGGAAGTAGTGATGGTATAATTGTATGTACCTGCAGCACTTGGTGTTCCGCTAATGGTACGCGTTGACGTAGTGTAGCTTATGCCGGCAGGTGTGCTTGGCGTCCAAGCTATGGATGAATTTGATGCGCTACCACCCAAAGTAAATACTATAGGAGTGATGGCTGTGCTTTGACAAACGGTTGGGCTTTGAGTACCACTAGAAAGCGTAATACTGGATGATGCGTTTACCGTAATCGTTCCACTTATGGTTGCTGCCGTACAAGGCGTAGTGTGTCCGCTGGTAGTGATGGTATAATTGTATGTACCTGAAACGCTTGGCGTTCCACTAATGGTGTTCGAACTGTAGCTTATGCCGGCAGGAGTGCTTGGCGTCCAAGCTATGGATGAACCTGTTGCGCTGCCACCCAAATTGAATCCTATATTAGTGATGGCTGTGCCCTGACAAATGGTTGGACTTTGAGTACCACTAGAAAGTGTAATACTGGATGGTGCGTTCACCGTAATCGTTCCACTTATGGTTGCTGCCGTACAAGGCGTAGTGTGTCCAGTAGTAGTAATGGTATAATTGTATGTACCTGCAGCACTTGGCGTTCCGCTAATGGTACGCGTTGCTGTACTGTAGCTTATGCCGGCAGGTGTGCTTGGCGTCCAAACTATGGATGAATTTGATGCGCTACCACCCAAAGTAAATACTATAGGAGTGATGGCTGTGCCTTGACAAACGGTTGGGCTTTGAGTACCACTAGAAAGCGTAATACTGGATGATGCGTTCACCGTAATTGTTCCACTTATGGTTGCTGCCGTACAAGGCGCAGTGTGTCCGGTAGTAGTGATGGTATAATTGTATGTACCTGAAGCAGTTGGTGTTCCGCTAATAGTGTTCGAACTGTAGTTTATGCCGGCAGGTGTGCTTGGCGTCCAAACAATAGATGAATTTGATGCGCTGCCACCCAAAGTAAATACTATGTTCGTGAGGGCTGTGCCTTGACAAACGGTTGGACTTTGAGTACCATTAGAAAGTGTAATACTGGATGGTGCGTTCACCGTAATCGTTCCACTTATGGTTGCTGCCGTACAAGGCGTAGTGTGTCCGCTGGTAGTGATGGTATAATTGTATGTACCTGCAGCGGTTGGCGTTCCGCTAATGGTACGCGTTGCTGTACTGTAGCTTATGCCGGCAGGTGTGCTTGGTGTCCAAACTATGGATGAATTTGATGCGCTACCCCCCAAAGTAAATACTATAGGAGTGATGGCTGTGCTTTGACAAACGGTTGGGCTTTGAGTACCACTGGAAAGTGTAATACTGGATGACGCGTTTATCGTAATCGTTCCACTTATGGTTGCTGCCGTACAAGGCGCAGTGTGTCCGGTAGTAGTGATGGTATAATTGTATGTACCTGAAACGGTTGGTGTTCCACTAATGGTGTTCGAACTGTAGTTTATGCCGGCAGGTGCGCTTGGCGTCCAAACAATAGATGAATTTGATGCGCTGCCACCCAAAGTAAATACTATGTTCGTGAGGGCTGTGCCTTGACAAACGGTTGGGCTTTGAGTACCACTAGAAAGTGTAATACTGGATGGTGCGTTCACCGTAATCGTTCCGCTTATGGTTGCTGCCGTACAAGGTGCAGTGTGTCCATTAGTAGTGATGGTATAATTGTATGTACCTGCAGCGGTTGGCGTTCCGCTAATGGTATGCGTTGACGTACTGTAGTTTATGCCGGTAGGTGCGCTTGGCGTCCAAACTATGGATGAACTTGATGCGCTACCACCCAAAGTAAATACTATAGGAGTGATGGCTGTGCCTTGACAAACGGTTGGGTTTTGAGTACCACTAGAAAGCGTAATACTGGATGATGCGTTTACCGTAATCGTTCCACTTATGGTTGCTGCCGTACAAGGCGCAGTGTGTCCATTAGTAGTGATGGTATAATTGTATGTACCTGCAACACTTGGCGTTCCGCTAATGGTACGCGTTGCTGTACTGTAGCTTATGCCGGCAGGTGCGCTTGGCGTCCAAGCTATGGATGAACTTGATGCGCTGCCACCCAAAGTAAATACTATAGGAGTGATGGCTGTGCTTTGACAAACGGTTGGGCTTTGAGTACCACTATAAAGCGTAATACTGGATGATGCGTTTACCGTAATCGTTCCACTTATGGTTGCTGCCGTACAAGGCGTAGTGTGTCCGCTGGTAGTGATGGTATAATTGTATGTACCTGAAACGCTTGGCGTTCCACTAATGGTGTTCGAACTGTAGTTTATGCCGGTAGGTGCGCTTGGCGTCCAAACAATAGATGAATTTGATGCGCTACCAACCAAAGTAAATACTATGTTAGTGATGGCTGTGCCTTGACAAACGGTTGGGCTTTGAGTACCACTAGAAAGCGTAATACTGGATGGTGCGTTCACCGTCATCGTTATCTCATTAGAAGCTGCCGTTATTGAAGTTGCGCAAGGAGCGTTTGAGGTCATTACGCATTTAACCTTATCGTTGTTTGCAAGCGTTGTAGAGGTATAAGTTGCACTTACCCCCTTAGAACTGCCGTTCACAAACCACTCGTAAGATGGCGTTGTACCGCCATCTGTAGGCGTGGGGGCAAGGGTTACGGAGGTTCCCGCGCAGATGGTACTGCTACCTGTGATAATGGCAATGTTAACCGCAGGCGTTACGTTTGGATTTACCGTCATCGTTATTTCATTTGAAGTAGCCGTAGCCGAGTTTGCACAAGGAGCGTTTGAGGTCATTACGCATTTAATTTTATCGCCGTTTGCAAGGGTCGTAGAGGTATAGGTTGCACTTACCCCCTTAGAACTGCCGTTCACAAACCACTCGTAAGATGGCGTTGTACCGCCATCTGTGGGCGTAGGCGTAAAGGTTACGGAGGTTCCCGCGCAGATGGTATTTGAAGGAGTTGCCGTAATGGCTACGGAAGGCACACAAACATCGTTGCTGCCAAGTGCCACGCAACGTACACTATAGCCGTACGCTCGGTTCCCATTGCTGCCTGCGTGCACCTGAGTTTTATTAAAGCTCATATTGTAAGCGCCGATACTGCTAACACTACTACTCCAATAGTACCCATACGTACCCACACTGTTGTAGTTGCCATTATTTTGGTCACGAATACCGGCAGCGGGCAAGAAAAGGAGGATATCATTCGTATAAGCAGGATTCGATAATAAGTTCGTATTGCTTGCCAAGCCAAGGGCATTCCAATCAGAAGTGCGGTAAATAGCATAGCCACCGGGAGTACCTACAGCCCAACCACTATTACTTACTTTTGCCTGACCGCCGCCACACGCTATGGCAACCCATGTGTAACCGGTAGTAGTGTGCAAAATACCGTTATGGTTTTCAAGAGGTACTATATTGGAAGCATCGCAATAATTAGCCAACATCTCCCATTCATCCTGAGTAGGAATGCGAAAGCCCGAAGGACAGGGGTCATTACCCGTTTTTACACCTTGCTGGTAAGTATTTCCCGAATTAGCTCCGGTACCGGGCTGCCCGCCGCCGAGAGTAGGAGTGATAACAGAAACGCCGTTACCCCAAAGATTATTGCACTGTCCACCACTCGTACACTGAGCAGCAGAAGCGGCAGTGGGAACACGCCAATCGTAAACAGAAGCAATACCATATACAAATTTACCCATGAAATTGGAATGGTTAATCTGACCGGTAGTACCATCGTAAGTAATGGCACCGGAACCTGTGTTATTAACTACAATGTTGTTCGCTGTACCCACGGTAGCCGGGCGCAATTGGTATCCGTTATCTGCACCTTTACCGGAACGACCCCACTGGTATATATTACCAAAAACCTGGCTGCTACTATTCGTCTGCGTATTGTTGGCAAGATACTGAATCTGCAAAAATGGAGTGTTTAATGAAGAGTTAGCCCCCAAATTGTATTCCATAAAAATAGGAGTTACCGGATGAGGCACCATAACTAATACTGCAGTAGAAGTAATCGTACCGCAAACCGCGTTGGTGGCTTTTCTGCGGTAATACATGTCGGAAGACAAAGTACCAGCAGGAATACTATAATTAGCCGAACTGTTTGGTGTGGGAGCATCTACCCAATTTACACCATCACTACTGATTTGCCATACGTAAGTTCCGGTAGGAGATGAGTTACCCAAAGTAATGGTATGGTCTGCGGTGGGACAAATATGCAAAATGTTTGGGGGATTGGGTTGCGTGAAAGTGGTTACCGCCATCGTTATCTCATTAGAAGTTGCCATTGTTGAAGTCGCACACTCTGCATTTGAGGTCATTACGCATTTAACCTTATCGTTGTTTGCAAGCGTTGTAGAGGTATAGGTTGCGCTTACCCCTTTAGAACTGCCATTCACAAACCACTCGTAAGTGGGTGCATCGCCGCCGTCTGTAGGCGTGGGCGTAAAGGTTACGGATGTTCCCGCGCAGATGGTATTTGAAGGAGTTGCCGTAATGGCTACAGATGGTACTGCAGGAGTGCAGGTAATCTGCGGATTTTGCCATACCGTACCGATAAACGATTTCAATATCGGCAAGTTGGTTTCTGCACCGATATAGGTGGTTCCGGGTGTGTAAGTAAATGTCCACGGACCCGATGCATCAAAGAGCCATGTTCCGGTAGTTTCATAATGTGTTTGAGAAGTTGCTTGTGTAAAAGTGATGTCTGCACCATGAATCGTTGTGGTACCTGTACCTGATGTTATAACAGAACCGCCCACCAGCATATTTTTATACGCATAATTGTTAATGCCGCCTCTGTTTAATCCGGACTGTGCTTTTATTCTACCTGTGTAGTTACTTGTTATACTTGGATTTAAAGAATAACAGTTTACAACATCATTATAATATTCATCGTATCCGAAAATACCTGCATTGTATGGAGCCGAAGCCGTAATTTGAGATGTTGAGTAACAGTTCAGCAGTTGCACCGGATTGGCAAGGGCTTCGGAATCAAGGTTGTCTCCCGTATTGCCTGCAATTCCACCTGCACGAGACCATGATGCAGTTGTTTTTATCGAACAGGTAGTATAACAGTTTCTTATAATAGCGTTATTATTAAACACACCGGCAATCCCCCCCACAGTGCGTGTACAGAGAATTGAACCTGTAACAAAGCAGTTTTCTACCACTGCATAGTTTTGCAAGATGGCTACAATACCTCCATTGGTTATCCCTGTGGTATAATCAATATTTGTTAATGCTAAATTTTTGACAGATGCTCCACTGCCGATAACACTGAAAAAAAGCCCGCCAACGCTGCCGGTAGTATTAATAGTCAATCCGTCAATTGAATGGTTGTTACCCTCAAAATTACCTGTTAATGCCAAAGTCATAGGGTTCCAGTTGCCTGTTGGACCCGGAGTTGGCATAACAATATTTTCGTACAATTCAAAATCTTTTGTAAGGTCGCCGGTTTGCAGGTAGTTGAGTTTAAATGTATCCATAAGGGTTACCGTTGCTGCCAACGTGTTTGCTGTTGCATAATCAATAAGCAGATACGGTTTGTTTGTCGAACCGTCGCGGAGGTCGGCACCGCGTATAGTGGCGGTGGTAATTGTTTTCACTAAGTTGCCGTTAGCATCTGCAAGATATATAGAGTATGTATTATCTGCTGTTATCGGTATGCCGTTTGCAGGCGTAAAATTTGTGCCGTTGCTTGCGAAATAGGCTGCATTTTGTGTTCCTGCCGCCCATTTCGCCACAGTAGGCGTTGCACCGGTGGTGTTTACCACAATCTTATCAACCATATATAAGTCCGCACCGTTAACACCGTTCTTTTTCCACTTGTTCGGAGCAACTTTATAATTGTCGTAAGCCGAAGCCGGATTTAGTGTTGCGAGGGTTAAGTCAAATTCTATAGGTTCGGGCCCCAATGTCGGAACTTGAACTGTAGCATTAAGTGCTTTGACGCTTGTCAATATCGGCAAATTGTATGCTAGCACATTCGTATTTCTTTCCCAATCTGTTACAAACCAGCCCACATTAGCGCCCACTGTGTACCATGTGTCAACGTCAACAGATGCGGTTAGTACAAGGTTGTGGTATGTTGCATTTGCGCCATCAAGGCTGTTTGCCGCCGGAGAACCTGCTACCGTTGCACCGTTAATCTTCAAGTTGGTATATGCAAAATTGCTGCCGATGTTTCCGCTCGCATAATTACCAACAACGCGATGTACATTGCTGCCCGTACTTGTAATGGAACTGTTCATAGCTATGGAGTTGTCAATATTGGCTCCTCCACCTCCGGTGTAACCGGCTATACCGCCAACATTATTATCGCCCGATACGGCGCTCGTACTGTAACATGAATTAATAACACCCGAACTATATCCCACAACACCACCAATATTATTGCCCGTACCTATAACTGTTCCAATGCTGTAGCTTTGTGAAAGTCCGGCACCTTCAATAAGGGCTCCGCCAATACCTCCGACATTGCTTCCGCTACCGCTTACCGTACCATTAAAGTAGCAGTATTTGGAAGAATTAGTTGCTGCAGTATTCAATCTACCGAATATACCGCCAACATTATTCTGTCCGGTTACCGTCCCTGTCGCATAAACAGTTTCTATTTCGTAAGCGGTGCCGCTTCCTGTGATACCTCCGGCATTATCGCCTGTTGCTGTAATATTACCTGTATTATAAACATTTTTAGTCTCAGTAAAGTCATTGTTTCCTACAATGCCACCAACAGAAGATATTCCGCTGATATTACCGGTGTTATATTGCGCAGTTGCGCCTTTTATATGCAACGATGTATTAGCGCCGTTCAAACCGCCGACACAATTTTGTCCGCTTACATTCACCGGATTGTAACAACCCGACAGGGTGGCATCTGTACCATACCCCACGATACCGCCAACGTAATTATTCCCTTTTACGCCAATCGTATGGGTAGTGGTTACATGACAATTGCCAATATAACCCCGTGTGGTTTCGTGCAACGCAACATTATAGTCGCTCGCGCCTCTCCAATAACCTCTTACACTACCGGCAATACCGCCAACAAAATCATGAGCATAAATTTTAGAGTTTCCGGTAACCGAAACATTACTTATTGCGCCCCATGAGAAACCAACTACTGCTCCAACGTGTTTGGCATTAGTCAAATCAATGTTGACATCGGTCAAGAACAAGTTTTCAACAGATGCGTCCCAGTCGGTCGCTCCGAATAATCCTTTAAAGTCGGTATCATCAGCCGTAATGGTAAGGTTGCTGATTGTTTTACCGTTACCATTGAAACTTCCTGAAAAATATAAACCATTTTCGGGATTAATTGAATGGGACCACGGGGTGTTGAAAAATCCTGTTGTTGTGCCAATCGGTGTCCACTCGCCCGACAAAATAATATTTTCATACAATTCAAAATGTTTGTCAAGTCCCAACGTCGGAATATTTGCGCTGTTGTTCATTACAAACGACGTAAGCGGCAAGTTTGAAATTTGCGGATTGGTTTGGCTAATCATCAGATACGGTTTATTTACCGAGCCGTCGCGAATATCGGTGGTGGTAATTGTGCTCACGTTTTCACATTCGGTAGTGGCAAGATAGACGGTAAATGTTCCGTTTGCAAACAATGGAACGCCGTTGGTAATATTAAAAGATGTTCCGTTGCTTGCGAAATAGGCAGCATCGTGTGTACCTGCCGCCCACTTTGCCACCGTTGGCGTTATGCTGGTGTTTGTTACAACAATTTTATCCACCATGTAGAGTTCTGAACCGATGGTTCCGTTCTTTTTCCATTTGTTTGGTGCCTGTTCATAAACCTCGTATGGCGAGCCGCTTGTTTTGCCGAGCTTGGTAGCAAGTTCCAGCGTGAATGCTAAAATCTTGTCTTTCGATACCACCACCGCAACTTCCATGCTTTTTGCCGTATTAGTTTCCGTACAGGCATTTACAGCCGCTGCGTAAACAGAATATGTTCCTTCAACAGCCGGCACGGCAAAAATGAAAGTATTGGTGGTTGCAGCGGGTTGCAATGCGCCGTCAACATACCATTCGTAGCTTGTTGCATCTGTAGCGTTTGCCGTAAAAGTAATACTTCCGCCATTCAGATTGCCGAAACAGTCAAGAAATTTGATTTGCGTGGCGTTGGGTGTAATAGATACGTCTGCAACTGCTGTGCAAGGTTGTGCACAAATTTCCGCTAATCCAAAGAAAAGCACTGCTATTGTCAGATTAAATAGTCTGTTCTTTAAAATCTTCATATTCAATTGATTTGTTATTATTCATTAAAAAATAGTTTCGCTATAACTCCATTCGTTGCCAATATAGTTATAATAAGCGCACGAAAGTATAATTTTTTTGTTAAAAATATGAATAGATGTCAAAAAAAGGCGAATATATGCAATGAAATGCTAAAAATTATTCATTATTTGCCTTAACACTTCAATTACTTTCTTCTCAGAAAATTGTTCGGATACAATTTGGATAATCTCTTTAGGTGAAAGATGTTTATTTTTAATAATCTCTTTTTGAATTACTTCTTTTTCTTTGCGATTCATTTTAAGGGAAAGAGTTTGACGACATACATCGCAATTTCCGCACGGCTCACTTTTTGTTTCTCCAAAATAAGTTAATAGTAACCGGCTTCTGCACGTTTGTGTGTTTTCTATAAAATACAAAACAGAATCTAATCTTTTTTGTGCCACTTTTTTACGTTTTTTATAAATTTCATCTTTAAAGTAAAGATAGTTTTCCGGCACTCTGTTTTGTAAAAAAAGAATGTGCGGTTTGGCGTTTCGTTTTGAATAATGTACAATATTTTTTTGAGACAATTCAAGTAAAAATTCTTCCACCTCAGCTACTTTCATTTCTGCGCGTCGTGCAAGCTCTTCTTCACTTATTTTAATATAGTTTGAAAAAAGTCCACCGTAAGAACGTAGCAATAGTTTTACAAATTCCTGTTTATCATTATTATAATGATAGAAATTTTGCAATGCTTTTTCATCAGCCATAAAATGCAATGTGGATTGTTTTTTCACATCTTCCGAAAGCATTAATACGCCTGTTTTTTCCAAAAACGACAGCGCATGAATCAATTCTATCGGTTTCAGTTTTAATTTTCTACATAATTCATCGGGGTCAAAAGGTACCATTCTGTTTTCGCCTTCGCCTATTGGAATTTGATAATGTTCGCTCAAAACTTTATACACATTTTTTATTGTCGTAATAGGTGGAAAAGAGAGTTGGAAGTTGTTTTTCAGCTCTTTAACATCATTGCTATCGTACAACATTACTGCAATAGAAGGTTTCAGGTCGCGCCCTCCTCTACCAGCTTCTTGAAAATAGGCTTCTATGGTGTCCGGAATATCGAGGTGTACCACCCAGCGCACATCGGGTTTGTCAATGCCCATTCCGAAGGCGTTGGTGGCAACAATTACCTGCGTTTTTCCGTTCATCCACTCCAATTGTTTCTTATCGCGTAGCACATTATCCAAACCTGCATGATAAAAATCGGCAGTAACTTTAAAATGCTGCAAATACTCGGCAATCTCTTGGGTACGCCTTCTATTTCGCACATACACAATTCCTGTACCGGGGTTTTTTTCAATGAGTTTTAACAAACGTCCCATTTTATTTTCTTCGGGCATCACGAAATATGTTAAATTTTCACGTCTGAAACTTTTTTGAAAGAGATTTTTTTTACGGAAAAGCAACTTTTCCTGAATATCGTTTACCACTTCTGGAGTTGCGGTAGCAGTGAGCGCCAGCACCGGAACTTTCGGAAAGAACTTTCTTATTTCGGCAATTTCCAAGTAAGGCGGACGAAAATCGTAGCCCCATTGCGAAATACAGTGTGCTTCATCCACTGCCAGCAACGTGATTTTCATTTGCTGTAAATTCACCCGAAAAGTGTCCGTTTTCAGCCGCTCCGGTGAAACATATAAAAACTTAAACGATGGGTCGTAGATACAATTTCCCAAAATCCTATCCATTTCATCATTACTCATTCCCGAATAAATCGCTTCCGCCTTAATACCGCGTTTCTTTAAATTCTCCACTTGGTCTTTCATTAGCGCAATCAAGGGAGAAATCACCAAACACAATCCCTCCTGCGCCAATGCAGGTACTTGAAAACAGATGGATTTTCCGCCGCCGGTAGGTAACAATGCCAATGTATCGTTTCCATCCAGTACCGATTGTACAATTTCTTCCTGCAATGGTCGAAACTGCTCGTATCCCCAGTATTTTTTTAAGAGTGTTTTTAACATTTGTTATTTATTAGTATATCCGATAAGTCGTTTTAAGTTCCAGTCGAAAGATATCAGCTGCGAGTGTTCAGGGGGTAAGGCGTTTCATGTAAAACGGGACAAAAATACATAAAGTTTTAACCTAACTGAAAAATAATTTTAAAAGCAAAAACAAGAAAATTTTATGTTTATTTGTAGCATGAATGTGAAACTCAAAAATCAATCAATATGAAAGAAAAAATCGCAATGAACATGAACCCGTTGGTTCAATTTTTAAAAAAAATGCCGCAAGAATTTACAAAAGCCGACATTGTTAAATACATTGAGGAAAAAGGTATCCAAATGGTAAATTTTCGTTATGTGGCACAAGACGGTCGTTTAAAGACATTAAATTTTGTGGTAACGAATCGTGAATATTTGGAACAGATTTTATCTTCCGGTGAGCGCTTAGACGGCTCTAACATTTTCCCTGCATTTATTCATGCCGGCTCCAGCGATTTATACGTAGTGCCGCGTTTTAATACCGCTTTCATAGACCCGTTCAGTGAAATTCCCACGTTGTGCTTCCTTTGTTCCTATTTTAATAAGGATGGTCAACCCATGGAAAATGCACCGGAAAATATTCTTCGCAAAGCATTAAAATCGTTTGAAAAAACCACCGGAATGGTTTTCCACGCTATGGGAGAACTTGAATATTATGTAATTGGAGATGAAGAAGAACTTTATCTTACTGAAAATCAACGCGGCTACCATGAATCAATGCCATTTACTAAATTCGAGCAGTTCCGTACCGAATGTATGCTTATGATTGCACAAATGGGCGGTCTCATAAAATATGGTCACTCCGAAGTGGGCAATTTTACTTTAAACGGTAAAATTTATGAACAAAATGAAATTGAATTTTTAGTAACCGATGCGTTGGATGCTGCCGACCAATTGGTGCTTGCCAAATGGGTGATTCGTACTTTAGCATATCAATATGGCTTAAATGTAACTTTTGCTCCTAAAATTACAGAAGGTAAAGCAGGTAGCGGATTGCATTTCCATACTCAAATTTTGAGCAAAACAGGTACAAATAAAATGGTGGATAAAGGCAAATTAAACTCCATTGCTAAAACTGCTATTGCCGGTTATATGACTTGCGCGTCTTCACTTTCCGCTTTCGGAAATACAAATCCTACCTCCTATTTTCGCTTAGTGCCACATCAGGAAGCGCCAACCACCATTTGTTGGGGCGACCGAAATCGCTCGGTTTTGGTACGTGTACCGCTCGGATGGACACATAAAAACGACATGATTGCAGATATTAACCCATTAGAAAAACCACAACGCGATAATCTATCTCAAAAACAAACCGTTGAATTTCGTTGTCCTGACGGTTCTGCTGATATTTACTTGCTTTTAGCCGGTTTGGTAGTGGCTGCACGCCATGGCTTTGAAATGGAAAATGCACTCAAATTTGCTGAAAAAACATACGTGAATGTAAACATTCATAAACCGGAAGAGAAAGAGCGCATGAAGAGTTTGGCGCAACTACCGGCTTCATGTTGGGATTCTGCCGATGAGCTTTCAAAACATAGAACTATTTACGAAAATCATGGTGTATTTCCGGCAGAAATGATTGACGATATTATTAAACAGTTGAAATCTTTTGATGATAGAAATATTAGAGAAGAGATTAAAAAAGACCCGAAAAAAATGTTAGAATTGGTGAATAAATATTTTCACTGCGGATAAAAAAATATTATGAAAAACAGTGTCATTCAATGGAACAGCGGAAAATGCAAAACCTGCTATTCTTGCATTAGAGCATGTAAAGTAAAAGCTATTCATGTTAAAAACAATAGTGTGCTTCCTTATTTTGAGGAAGAACAGTGTATCCATTGCGGACATTGTATTGCGGCTTGCGCTTATCATGCTATCTCTTATTTCGATTCAAAAGAAATTGTAAAAACTATGCTTAATTCCGGGAACAAGGTGGCAGCCATTTGCGCCCCATCTATCGCCGGTGAATTTGTAGATATTGCCGATTATCGGAAATTTGTAAAAATGATTCGCTACTTAGGGTTTACTTACGTGAACGAAATGTCGTTTGGTGTAGATATCGTTGCTGCCAAATATCGAGAACTTACGACACAAAATACCAATGAGAAATTTTTTCTTACGAGTCACTGCCCCTGTGTTGTTGAATTAATAGAGAAATCGTACCCTGATTTAATTTCCAATTTGTTACCGATAGTTTCCCCTGCAGCGGCCATGGCGGTAACTTTAAGAAAAATACATGGAAAAACGCTGAAAGTTGTTCAAATAACTCCTTGTGTAGCTGCAAAAAACGGTGTGGAACGTTACAATAAAGGGATGAATAAAATTGATGCCGTTATTACATTTAAAGAATTGCGTGAGCTTTTTGAAGAGTTTAAGATTAAAGAAGCATTTACCGAATCTTCCGAATTTGACACTCCGTTTGGATATAAAGGCGGATTGTATCCGATTGCACAAGGTTTTGAAGAAGCTACTGATTTGGATATCACTATTTTAAAAGGAAACACGCAAAGTATTGAAGGTAGCCATAATGCCATTGAAGCGATTCGACAATTTAAAGATTACCATGATACCATTCATAGCAACATGAACATTTTTTATTGTGAAGGGTGTATCTCAGGTCCCGGAATGTCGCAAGCCGGAAATAAATATTTAAAACAAACATTTACTAAAGATTACGTAAAAAAACGTTTACTAAACTTTGAATTAGACCGTTGGTACGGTGAAATTATCCAACATACCCGATATAAAGAATTGGAAGCCACATTTACCGATAAAAAAATAAAAATAGGAAGTGATGATGAAGGTCAAATACTGGCAATGCAGCGTGTTTTGCAGAAAATTACCGAACTTAAAAAAGGAATAGAGTTGAATTGTGGCGCATGTGGATATGAAACGTGTCGCGGTTTGGCTTTTGCGGTGGCGCAAGGTATTGCCATTCCTGAAATGTGCGTTCCCAATTCACAATTGGGTTCAAGAGAAGCTGTGATTGATATGCGTAGGAATACCGAAGATTTGGAAGAAGCCCAGGAACGCCTGAAAGAATTAGAAAAAGAAACCAATATTTTAACAACTAAAGCCAATTCTCTAAGGTCGGCGTTTTCTATTTTTATTAGAAATTTGAATACGGGAATTGTAATTACGAATCCTGAATTGAAAGTGGTGGATTCTAATCAAGGTTTTGTAGATATTTTAGGCGAAGATGCTGCCGATGTTCACGATGTTGTTCCTTTTTTAATAGGTGCGGATATCAAAACATTGATTCCTTCAAGTTTGGTATCGCAACTGAATTATATGATGCAACATGATGAAGAGAAGTTTGTAAAAGACGTGGAAATTAACAGCAAACTAACGAATTGTACATTATTTCAGTTAATTCCTAATCAATTATATGGAATTGTTATGAAAAATTTGCACTCCAAAGAAGAGCGCCCTGAGGAGATTATGAGCCGCATTAACGATGTTATTGAAGAAAACTTGCGCCAAGTGCAGCAAATTGGTTTTATTTTGGGTGAAGGCGCCGCCAAAACGGAAAAGATGTTAAATACAATTATTGAGACGTACAAGTAATTTTCATTGCTTCGAAATTATCAATAAATTCGTTTCTCATTAATATACCCTATCACTGTAGCAGGTAAATATTTAGTTACTGATTTTTTGTGTAACAGCAAAGCACGAATATCGGTGGCGGAAATAGAAAGTAATGGCGCATCTAAATAAACAATATGCGGATGTTTCATTATTTTTTTAACCATATTTTGACTGCGTGGATAAACATAAATCATGAAACGGTCTAAAATCTCCTCATAATTTTTCCACTTGTGAAAGTTTTCCATATTATCGGCGCCCAAAATCAGAGAAAATTCATCAATTGGATATTGTTTTTCAAGACAATGCAACGTTTCTATAGTGTAAGAAGGAAAAGGTAACGAAAACTCTACATCACAAGCATGTAAATACGGGATTTCTTGAATCGCCAATTTTACCATGTTCAATCTGTCGTTTTCATGAGCTAAATCATTTTTATCTTTTAACGGATTGTTGGGAGATACAACCATCCAAATTTGGTCAAACAGCGCTTTTTGTTTCAAAAACCGTGCAATAGCAAGATGTCCGTTATGAATGGGATTAAAGGAGCCGAAATAAAGAGCGATTTTCATAATTTAATAGTTCAATAGTTTAAGATTCAAGGGGGGGAAGCGTGGTATTGAACTTTTGAACTTTTGAACTCTTGAACTTTTCATTACTAAGGTCTGTTACTACAATAATTGCAATCGCTGCCCAAAAAGGGAGTGAGAGTTTTTCGGTATTCAAAAAATTGTTCATGATACCATGTACATAATAAGATATTAAAGCAATTGTAGCATAAAGAGATAGCTTTTTAGGTAATTTATCCGATGTTTTATTGTATGTTCTTATTCCCACATAAAGTACTGTAATCATTAAAAGAATCACAATAATTGCACCGGGTATGCCCATTTCGGCGCAAGGACCAATAAATTCGCTATGCGCATTTCCGCCATCTCCAAAGTTAGTGGTAATAATCGTTTTATATTTACCTTTTTGGTAGCCGGCATATACAAATTGATAGGTTCCCGGTCCCCAGCCCAACACAGGACGTTCTTCAATCATTCCGAAAGCAGCCACCCATCTGTTCAATCGCTCCACATTAGAAGCATCTGTGGTAATGTTACTTACAGATTGCAAATGTTCAACAAATTTTCCCGACGAATCTTGAGTGTTTCTTCCCATTTTATAAAGAATATCATCAGAGAAATAATATAACGTTGTGAACAATAAAGCCATCCCAACCACTAACCAAGATAATTTAATACGTAATTTAATGACCACCCATACCGAAAATGCAACAAAAACACTCAGCCAGGCAGCACGGCAATACGAAAAGTATAACCCCATCAATGACACAGCCATCAATAAAAGGTAGTAAAATTTCTTCCATGTATTTGTACCATCTGTAACGAAAAGCACTATAATGAGGGGAATAAAAAAAGCAATAGCCGCACCGTAAGCCGTATGGTCGTTATAGAATGGGCTCATAATCCAATGCTGCCCATGCTTGGCAAATCCGGTAAGTGCAAATTTTATGGTTACAATGATAATCACAATTCCCAAAGCGATGGCATAACAATTCATGTAAGTAATTGCTTTTTTTATGTCATTTCTAATCAATAGAATAACCATAAAATAGCAAGCCGTAATGAACCATAATTGTGAAGCCCAATATTTAAAAGAAACTAAAGGTATTTCGCTTGTGATGGAAGTAATTAACATCCAAATCAAATAGAGATAAATTAAAATGGAGACAGGATGAAAAATGATTTTACGCTCCAATCTAACGTCATAAAGTAGTCGTACAAAAAAAAGTAAGGTCAGTAATACCATCATTATTTCTGCTGGAATTGAGATTCCTATGTTATATTTAGTGTCAGCAAATTCAAGAGAAAACGGCGTAGCAAAAGCCATCAGATACATGAGCCAATCGAATCTAAAAATCAGCAAATAGAAAACGACAACTATGGCGCTAAAGTAGGGAACAAGAAGAAACTCATACTTTAATGCAATACAATTCGATAAAATAAATATTGCACCACATAATAATGCAATATAGAATTTTTTGTTCATTCTTGCTTTGCTGTATCGTTGGGTTTAGAATCAATATGTATCTCTTTTCTGATTTTATCTATAAAAAGAAGGGTCATTAAGGTTAAGATGAAAGCTCCGATAGTGCTTATAATGGATATAATCATTTTTTTAGGATAGCTTTTTTTATCGGGCGCCACTGCTTTTTCAATCACAAACTTAATAGGCATCACAGCGCTCAAATCCATTTGTGCTGCCATGAGTCTCATTTTAGAATAAACAATATGCTCACTTAGAAAGATTTGTTCTTGTTCCATACTAAATGCGAGGGGTCCCCATTTTTCCAATTTTTCAAGTTCTTTTTTCAAACGCTGCATGGCGGCAGTATTTCCCTCTTTGATAGCCATAGCGTATTGTTGCATCACTCTTTCTGATTGATTTTCGTATGAAAAAACACCATTTTCTGCCAATTTTGCTAACGAATCTACTAAAAATTTACGTTGCACTTCCGCTTCGGCAATTTGATTTTTCAAAACCATGTACGCAGCAACAGCGCGTTCATGTTCAATTCTGTTTTTAATGGTATCCAATTCGGATGCTATATCATTCGCCATTTGTGCAGCCTGATTCGGATTCCAATCGTTTACCGTAATGGAAATGGCACCATATTTGGTTCTTTCAATGCGTACAAAACCTTCAACTGCCTCATAAAGCTTTGTTTTCCATCCTTTTCGGTCTGTTTTAATTCCATAGTAATTTACTAAATCATATTTTTCGATAAGCGCATCCTTAATTTCTCTTGAATTAAGAATTTGCATCATTTGCTCTGTTTCTTCTTCAATAGCATAAGCTTTAATATCCAATCTTTCGTTTGAATTATTATTGCTCATTAAAATCTTTGAAACTGAATTTGTTCGAGGAGCATAAATAATGGTAGTAGCCTTAAATTGCGGACGAATAAACCATCTTGTTGAAAAGGCAAAAGATAAAACAGCGGCAGTGCAACAAATAATAAGAAACAACTTCCGCCATTTCCAAATGTAGTTAATTAAACTAAAAGAGTTGAATTCGTTTTGGGTATTCATATTTTTTAATGATTAATAATTTTTCGATAATGGATTACAAACGTTAGACACTACTGTTTTATTACTTTTTAACGACTGTAACGGATTCTGTTGTTATAGGAGTTATGCGTCAGCACAATCAGCGTTCCCCCCATCTCCTTTACCTCTTTTCTTAATTCATGTAAGACTAATTTTCCCTCATCTTTATTAAAAACACAATCCATAAACGCCAACGGATGGAGCATTAATGTTGTTTCTTCGTTTTTCACCAAATCAAAAAACGGATAAGGCACAGCCATGGAGGCGCGGAAACCCGCTTCATCGTGCCAACCTAACGAGTAGTCGTCTGTTATTCCTGCTTTTATTAAGGTTCGGAACGTATCAGGAAAACTAAAACGCAAGAAATGTTGCCGCGATTTGTTAATTTTTAATTGTGCGACCTCTGCTAAGCGATTTTTTTCTTTTTCAATTAATGTTATTTTTTCTGATGAATAATAGGAGGGATGTATTCCAATTTCTGCAAACTGTTTTAAATGGTCAACTAATTCTTTAAATATTTTATTTTTGGATGAAATGTTTTTGTCATATTTTCCAAATGGCGCTGTGAGGATAAAGTATATGGGCTTGTTCGGTGCATTTTCAGGCTCAAAATTATCGAATGGATCCATAACTTTTTTTCCTAAAGCGACTTTCAAATAATTGTTTGCGTGTTCAAAACGAAGTTGCAAGAGGGCTTTTGCTACTGCCCCGCACCAGCGCCACCAAGATTTTCCTTTATATTGATATGCAATATCCACATCATGGGTGGATAATTCCTCAAATTGTGGAATTATATACTCAAATTGTGGATAATGCGCTACTACGGTTTCTGCAATGGCAATCGACAACTTGTGAACCATCAACTTCCTGTGCCACCCTAATTGATAGGTTATGCTGTTCCGGCATTGAAAACGACCATGTTTGTCAAGCCTGTTGTCTTCACAATATTCTTCATAACGACTACTGAGGTAAAAAACCATCGCTGCAAAATCTATAGGAAATTTTCCATTTTTTGTAGGAAAAAAGAGGGTGTAGTTTTCCCATTTTTCAGGGATAATAATTTGCTTTACAATATTTTCTTCAAATAACAATGGAATAGCTTCCATCCAAACTGCAGTCTCTATGGGTTGAGGTGAATAAGCCATCTTCGGGCTCTTAGTAGCAGTAAATTCATCAATATTTGCAGTAAAATGAACAGAATTATTTAAAATACGTTCAAATATTACACGAAAAGTGTAGGAAATTCGAGGCGTGATTTCAGGAACGTATATTAACATAATGGGTGCAAAAATATAAATATATTTTCGCGTCGCAAATTAATCATGTCAAAATCTAAAGGAATATTCTACGCTATTGGTGCTTATCTCATTTGGGGAACGATGCCGCTTTATTGGTACCTTCTGTTCGGTATTTCTTCGTATGAAATTGTGGCACACCGCATTTTGTGGTCTGCCGTACTCATGCTTATTTTGTCCGTAGTGATTTTCAAAACCGACTTTCGTCCCATTTTAAGAAGCAGAAAAAAGATGCTTTATTTGCTGTGCACCTCAACATTAATTACCGTAAATTGGGCGCTCTATATTTGGGCGGTAGATAACGGACACGTAGTAGATGCTTCCTTAGGATATTATGTAAATCCGTTTATTAATATTATCTTGGGCATGCTCTTTTTGAAAGAACGGCTCACAAGAATACAAAAAATTGCGATAGCCATTGCTTTTTTTGGTGTTACGTACCTCACGTTCAGTTACGGTACATTTCCCTTTGTGGCAATTATTTTAGCGTGCACATTTTCGCTATATGCACTTTTGCGAAAAAAAGCCCAAATTGAATCCATGCCTGCATTGACGATAGAAACTGCTATTGCATTTCCGGTAGCACTCGGATTTTTAGTAATGACCTTTGTAAACCACACCAATACCTATCAATTAAATGATATTTCTACCGTGATGCTCATTATGTTAGCGGGTCCTATCACTGCCATTCCGTTATTTATGTTTGGGAAAGCTGCAGAAACTACTTCCTTGACCACCTTGGGATTTATTCAATATCTTTCGCCTACGTTACAACTTCTTGCCGGAATTTTGTTATTTAAAGAAGCATTTACCACTGCCCACATCATTTGCTTTAGTTCCATTTGGTTGGGACTGATTCTTTACACAATTTATTTGGTAAGAGGAAGCAAGCGTGACAAAAAACGTTCCGAATAAGAGGAATATTCGCTTTGAATTTTCCTATTTTCGCTTGAATATTATAAAAGGGCTAACTTTAGTAGTAAATAAATAATAAAAAACGTAGGGGCGGAAAATTTTCCGCCCCTACGTTTTTTATTGCACACACACTTTACTAACTGATGTTGATTACTTTTTAACGAGGTCAACAATGGCTTTAAATGCCTTGGGATTGTTCATTGCGAGGTCGGCGAGGGCTTTGCGATTTAGTTCAATACCCTTCTTTGCAAGCGTACCCATAAATACGGAATACGATAAGCCGTGTTCTCTAACGCCCGCGTTAATACGGGTAATCCACAAACTTCTAAAGGCTCTTTTTTTGTTTTTACGGTCGCGATAAGCGTATTGTTGTCCTTTTTCCCAAGTGTTCTTGGCAACGGTCCATACGTTCTTGCGGCGTAAGAAGTACCCTTTGGTACGATTCAAAATCTTTTTTCTACGTGCTTTTGAAGCAACATGGTTTACTGATCTTGGCATAAATTCTCCTTTCTTTTTTTACGTCAGCGTTTTGTTAATCAAACTCTTCATGTGCTGATGGTAAATTAATAATTCATTTTAATTATAGTCCCAACATTTTTTTGATGGTACTTTCCATGCTCTTATCGGCGATAGCACTGTAAGTCAAATTACGTTTTCTCTTGGTAGATTTTTTCGTAAGAATGTGACTGTGATAAGCATGGTGTCTTTTCACTTTACCGGTGCCGGTTAAGGTAAACCTTTTTTTGGCAGCGGATTTCGATTTCATTTTTGGCATTTGTAGTAAATTTTAATTGTGAATAATATAGTGTGTTGTGCAATTCAATTATTTAATATTTAAAAAATTAAGGTAATTATTTAAATTTTTAATTTTTTAAATTCTATAGTTTATTTTTTCGGGTTTAGTATCATTATCATTCTTTTTCCTTCGAGTTTAGGGAGTTGCTCAGGCTTTCCAAATTCTTCTACTGCTTGTGCAAACTTCAATAAAATCAATTCCCCTTGGTCTTTGTAAACAATCATTCTTCCTTTAAAGAAAACATCTACTTTTACTTTGCAGCCCTCTTTTAAGAATTTAGTAGCATGGTTTACTTTAAAATCAAAATCGTGGTCATCCGTATGAGGTCCTAAGCGAATCTCTTTTACGACAATTTTTGCTGATTTTGCTTTAATTTCTTTCTGTTTTTTCTTTTGTTCGTAAAGAAACTTTTGATAATCCATTATTTTGCAAACCGGAGGATTAGCTTGGGGCGAAATTTCTACCAAATCTAATTCAAAGCGTTCTGCTACAGCTAAAGCGTCGCGAAGCGACAAAATTTGAGGTTCTAAATTATCTCCCACTACGCGCACCATAGGCGCTGTGATAAATTCATTAATCTTGTGGGCAGCTTCTCTTTTCTGCGGGCCACCTTTACGAACAAACGGACGAAAGTTTTGAGTTGCGATATGTATCTCCTTTCTTTTTGGTTTATAATAACTTTACCCCTAAAAAACAGGGGCGCAAAAATATATTTTTTATTAATATATCGTTACGTTAAAAAAAAACTATCGAAAATGGGATTTTTTTTATTTTTGCCAACAATTTATTTTTATGAACAACCTCTTTCTTGGATTTTTAATATTGATATCCATTTCTTTATCTGCACAAAGTAGAGATGCAATTCATAGCATCTCTACACAGGTTTTTGATCCCGACCTGAAAGTTGCCAATCAGATAAAAACAGAGGCGTTGAAAAACTCGAAAGTGGATGAGTATTTGTATTTGCTTTGTGATAAAGCCGGTTCAAAACTAACCGGTTCGTCGGGATTACTTCGAGCCGACTCTATTTCCATGTTGGAGATGCAGAAGTTGGGGCTTGAAAATGTACGCATTGAAAGAGCAAGAATCTGGGAGCGAGGCGGCTGGGAACTCAAAAAAGCATACATGGCTATGACTGCGCCTTATTACATGCACTTCTATCCTGCTCCGGTAGCATGGACAGGCGGCACAAAAGGACTCATTTCCGGTAAAGTTCACTATTTTTCTGCCACAACGCACGAAGAGTTGGAACAACTAAAAGGTTTTTACACAGGAAAAATTGTCCTTATGCCCGATGTGATGCAGTATCAAATCAACTTTAAACCGTTAGCCACCATTTATACGGATGAGCAATTGAAAGAAATGGAATATCAGCCCATTTCCACCCCTAAAAAGAAAGTGGGAATGCCAACAGAAAACACATTATTAACTTATCAGGAAGTTTTGCGTTTTTTAAGAGATGAAAAAGCAGCGATTATTATTCATGAAACCGGCGATTTTAATGTGCCGGTAATCACGTTTTTTCAGCATAAAATAGGGAATGATATCTCGCCTTGCGAAATAAATATTACCTTAGAACATCATGGTTTGATGCAACGTTTAATTGAAAACGGCGAAGAGGTTAAATTAGATGTTGATATTGATGTTGAGTTCATTAACGATGAAAATATCTATTTTGTAGTGGGGGAGATTAAAGGAACCGACCCTAAACTAAAAGATGAACTCGTGATTATTGGGGCTCATTTGGACGGTTATCCCATGAACAACGGTGCAGGAGACGATGTTACCAATTGCGTGGGTGTTTTAGAGGCAATGCGCATTTTAAAATCATTGAATATTAAGCCAAAGAGAACGATTCGGATGATTTTATGGAACGGCGAAGAGGTGGGTTTGCACGGTTCAAAAGGTTATATTGAAAAGTATGTTAAAGATGCAGAAGGCAATAAATTAAGCGAGTACGCTCAAATTTCTGCCTACTACAATGCAGATTACGGTCCCGGAAAATTCAGAGGCATTTCTACTCAAAACAATATTGCTTTAGAGCCGCTATTCAAAGAATGGGCGCATCCTTGGCACCATCTTGGTTTTACAACGGTTATTCACCGCTATTACACCAGCACCGACCATATTCCGTTTGACGAAGCAGGCATTCCCGCATTTCAGTTTATTCAAGACCCGTTGGAATGGGGGCGCGGTTCACATCGTGTAATGGATTTTGTGGAACGGTTAGTACCTGATAATATTCGTCATAACGCTATTATCTTGGCGTGGTTTGCATATAAAACGGCAAATTTGAAGGAAAAGTTGATAAGGAAAGATTTATAATAGCTATATGATGTTGGGTGCCTTTCACACCATTCAGAGGAAAAAGTCCAAAATTTCTGCCAACAACTGTGTTGGCAGCCCCATTACATTATAAAAGCATCCGTGTATGGAGGTTATCCCAACAAGTCCTATCCATTCTTGAATACCATACCCACCGGCTTTATCGTAAGGTTTATAATGTGTAATATAATAATAAATTTCCTCTTCTGAGAGCATTTTAAATGTAACCTCCGTGATGCTGTGTTTCGTAATGGATTTGTGGGAATTGGCTACGGTTATTCCACTGATTACTTGATGTGTTTTTCCGGATAATTGGCGCAACATGACGGTGGCTTCTGTTTTTGTTTTCGGTTTTCCTAAAATCATTCTATCTAAAACCACAATCGTATCACAAGATATAAAGATATTGTTTTCAGGATATTCCAAAAAATTAACAGGAGTTAATTTAAGTTGAGATAAATATTCAGCAATTTGAGAAGGAGATAAGTTTTCAGGATAAGTTTCTTCTACGTGGGTATGTAAAATTTCAAAATGATAACCCATCTCTTCAAGAAGTTGTTTTCGTCTTGGAGATTTGGATACTAAGAATATTTTTGATTTCTGGCTTTTCATCCTATTCAAGCAATTCTTTTAAAGCGTTTTCGAGGGCGGCGCCGCGAAGATTTTTGGCAACAATACGCCCATCTCTTCCTATTAAAAATGTAGCAGGAATACTGGAAACACCATAAATTTTAGCCGCCTGCGACTGCCAATACCCCAAATCACTTACATGATAGGGCCAAATTAATCCATCGGCTTCAATAGCTTTTATCCAACTTGCTTTATCTTTATCTAAAGATACGCTAAATACTTCAAATCCTTTATCGTGATATTTATTATACGCTTTCACCACATTAGGATTTTCCATGCGGCAAGGACGACACCACGCCGCCCAAAAATCTAACAATACCACATTTCCTTTTAAATCGGAGAGTTTCATTATTTTTCCTTCAGGATTTTCGAAAGCCAAATCGGGAGCCATAGCGCCAACAGCGGTTACGGAAGCGGAAGAAGTTTCCTGTTTAAAACGTTCTTTTACAAGAGGATGGTCAGGATATTTTTCATATAACGCCTTGAGCACTTCTTGATGAAATTTTTGGTTTTGGTCTCTAGGAAAAATATCAAGAAACAAAAGTACGGTAAGGTCATCTTTATGGGCTAACAAAAGATTAGCAATAACTTCGCTCCGTTTTTTATTTTCATTATCGAAAAATGTTTGATATTTTTGAACCATAGTAGAAGCACGACGTTGGGCTTCTTGCAGTGAGTATTTTGCGTATCCGTCTGTTGTTTTGGTATGATTTATCAAAACACTTTCCGCTTCTTTAATATTGGGACACATTTTAGAAAGTGCAATAATCTTCGCGACCATAAAATCTTTTTCTTTTTTCTTATCTGCCAAATCGTTAATTTGCAAACTGTCACGAAAATGCAAATAGTATTCTACGTGGGTGATAAAATCAGAAAAAGTATTTTCCATTTTAGCGTTACGTAACTCTAAAATGGAAAATACTTTTTCTGATTTTATCACCCAC
>Ga0209628_10000508_pt1 | contig 23960 bp, 23 predicted proteins | sample TergutCu122P4_FD_187285 | JGI IMG/M metagenome (GOLD analysis project Ga0209628, IMG submission 187285) | Cubitermes ugandensis P4 segment gut microbial communities from Kakamega Forest, Kenya - Cu122 P4 (SPAdes) (version 2) | ecosystem: Host-associated > Arthropoda: Insects > Digestive system...
GCGCTGAAGATGTTTTTCTGGCGCGCGAACGGCACGTCCGCGCGCTTGAACACGCCCTGGCGCATCTTCAGGCCGCCACGGACCGGCTGGATCGGATCGAGCTTTGCGCCGAGGAGTTGCGCCTGGCCCAGGAAACCCTGGCGGGGATTACCGGCGCTTTCACCGCCGACGATCTGCTCGGAGAAATTTTTTCCCGCTTCTGCATCGGGAAATAAGGGCTGTTCCACGTGGAACCGTTTTGCGCGGGCATCGCCCCGCCGCGCAAGGCCGTCCTCTCGCGCCAGACTTTCTTTTATCGGATCGCCCTGTCGATGATAATGATTCACAAATAGACACGCCGCGCTGTTTAATGTATCATTGCGCCGCTGTTCGTGGCATGAATAATAAATAAAAGCGCAGTAAAAAGCGCAGTATTGAAGCAAACAAATAAATGAACAAATTTTGCACACGGAAATATAACTTGTAAGATTCAAGGCTGGGCGCCCGTCAACGGGCGCACCGCACCCATTTTCCAGAGGAGGAATCAATGAGAATCAAATCGTTTGCCGCCGTTTTGTTATCCGCCGGCATGGTGACGCTCGCCCACGCCGACATCAATGTGGGGGTGCTGGTTTCCGCCACCGGCCCCGCCGCCTCACTGGGCATTCCCGAGAAAAACAGCTTTGCCCTGATGCCGACCACCATCGCCGGAGAGAAGGTGAATTACATTGTTCTCGATGACGCTTCGGACACGACGACGGCGGTCAAGAGCGCGCGCAAGCTGGTCAGCGAGGATAAAGTGGATATCCTCATCGGCTCGTCCATCACGCCGAACTCCATCGCCATGATCGACGTGGCGGCGGAATCGGAAACGCCGATGATTTCCATGGCCGCCGCCGCCCTCATCGTCGAGCCGATGGATGCCAAGCGCCACTGGGTGTTCAAAACGGCGCAGAACGATCTGCAAATGTCTACCGCGATCGTCGAGCACATGAACACCATCGGCGTGAAAACCGCCGCTTTCATCGGTTTTGCCGACGCCTATGGCGATAGCTGGTGGCGGGAATTCAGCAAGGTCGCCGAGATGCGCAAGATAAAAATTGTGGCGAACGAACGTTTCAACCGCACCGATACCTCGGTGATCGGCCAGGTGCTCAAGGTCATGTCCGCCAATCCCGACGCCATTCTGATCGCCGGTTCCGGCACGCCCTCCGCGCTGCCGCAAAAAACGCTCAAGGAAAAGGGCTACAAGGGCAAGATCTACCAGACGCACGGCTCGGCCAACAACGATTTCCTGCGCGTGTGCGGCAAGGATTGCGAGGGCACGTTCATGCCCGCCGGCCCGGTGCTGGTGGCGGCCCAGTTGCCGGACACGAACCCGGTGAAGAAATCCGGTCTCGATTACATCAACAAATATGAAAAGGCGTATGGCGTTGGCAGCGTAGCCACTTTTGGCGGCCATGCCTGGGATGCCGGTCTGCTGTTCGCCAATGCCGTGCCGGTGGCGCTCAAGAAAGCCAAGCCGGGCACCAAGGAATTCCGCGCCGCGCTGCGCGACGCGATCGAGGGCACCAAGGAACTGTATGTCTCCCAGGGGGTGTTCAACATGACGCCGTCCGACCATCTCGGTCTCGATCAGCGCGCGCGCGTGATGGTGAAGATCGAAGGCGGCAAGTGGGCGCTGGAGAAATAATCCTTGTCTTGGCAAACTGACCGCTGTCTGTTCGCAAACGGCGGCCAGCGCGCACAGCGGAAGCCTGTCAGGAGGGCGCGTGTCAGGGGCGGTGAGGGATCATCGCCGTGTGTGCAGCGCCCTCTTTTTTCACTCATGCAAAAAAGATAACAATGGATCTGCAAATCGCGTTGCTGCTTGGTCAGGACGGCATTGTCAATGGGGCGATTTATGCCCTGCTGGCGCTGGCGCTGGTGCTGTTGTTTGCCGTCACCCGCGTCATTTTCATTCCCCAGGGCGAGTTCGTCGCCTACGGCGCGCTGACGCTGGCCGCCTTTCAGGCCGGCAAAACGCCGGGCACGATCTGGCTGTTGCTCGGGGCCGGCGTTCTAGTGGCGCTGGTCGACACCATCATGGCGGTGCGCAGCGGCAATCCGGGCCGCCTGAAACACATTGTCGTGTGGAACCTGGCGCTGCCGGCGGCGGTGGCCGGCCTCGCGCTGTGGCTGGAACCGGGGAAATTACCGCTCGCCGCGCAAGCGGCCCTGGCGCTGGCCGTCGTCGTGCCGCTCGGGCCGATGATTTACCGGCTGGTGTATCAGCCGCTGGCGGAAGCCTCGGTGCTCGTGCTGCTCATCGTTTCGGTGGCGGTGCACCTGGTGTTGGTCGGCTTGGGGCTGCTCTTCTTCGGCGCTGAAGGCTCGCGCACGACGCCTTTCAGCGAAGCGCAATTCGAGTTGAGCACGCTCACCATCAACGGCCAGACGCTCTGGGTGCTGGGCGCCAGCATCGCCCTGATCGTCGCCCTCTATCTCTTCTTCGGCCAGACGCTGTATGGCAAAGCCTTGCGCGCCACCGCCATCAACCGCACCGGCGCGCGTCTGATGGGCATCTCCTCCACCATGGCCGGCAAGCTCTCCTTTACGCTGGCGGCGGGCATTGGCGCCCTCTCCGGCATTCTGATCGCGCCGATCACCACCGTGTATTACGACACCGGCTTCCTGATCGGCCTGAAAGGATTCGTCGCCGCCATCATTGCCGGCATGGTGAGTTATCCGCTGGCGGCGGTGGGCGCGATTCTGGTCGGCCTGCTGGAATCCTTTTCCTCCTTCTGGGCCAGCGCCTTCAAGGAAGTCATCGTATTCACCCTCATCATTCCGGTCCTGATGTGGCGCTCGCTGACTTCCCGCCATGTGGAGGAAGACGAATGAAACAACGTCTCCCACTGCTCGTATTCGTGGCTTTGCTGGCGATCGGTCCGGCGGTGCTGCCGGAGTTCTATATCACGCAGCTCAACTATATCGGCCTGTCTTCGATTGTTGTGCTGGGCTTGATTCTGCTCACCGGCGTCGGCGGTCTCACGTCCTTTGGCCAGGCGGCCTTTGTCGGGCTGGGCGCTTATGCCACGGCGTATTTGAGCACGACGCAAATCGTCCTCCCGTGGTTCACCACGGCGCATGCCGTCTCCCCGTGGCTGACTTTGCTGATTGGCCTCGCGCTCACCGCCGCCGTGGCGCTGATCCTGGGTTTTTTGACCCTGCGCCTGTCGGGCCACTACCTGCCGCTGGGCACCATCGCCTGGGGCATCAGTCTCTACTTCCTGTTCGGCAATCTGGATTTTCTCGGCGGGCATACCGGCATCACCAGCATCCCCGCGCTGGAACTGTTCGGCTACCCGCTCAATACCGGGCGCGAGTTCTATTACGTCATCTGGATCGTCGTGCTCGGCGCTGTTCTGATCACGCAAAACCTGCTCGATTCGCGTGAGGGCCGCGCCATCCGGGCGCTGAAAGGCGGCGGGCTGATGGCCGAAGCGATGGGCGTCAACACCGCTCGCACCAAGATTGTCATCTTCCTCATCGCCGCCCTGTTTGCCTGCGTCTCCGGCTGGCTGTATGCCCACCTGCAACGCTTTGTCAATCCGACGCCGTTCGGCATCCACATCGGCATCGAATATCTGTTCATGGCGGTGGTCGGCGGCGCCGCCCACGTCTGGGGCGCGCTTGTCGGCGCGGGCCTCCTCACCGTGCTCAAGCAATGGTTGCAGGACCTGCTGCCGAAAATCTTCGGTCAGAGCGGCAACTTTGAAGTCATCTTCTTCGGCTTGATGCTGATCGTCATCCTGCAGCGCGCGCGCGATGGCCTCTGGCCCTGGCTGGCGCGGCTGCTGCCAACGGTGAACACCCGCCAGCGCGTGATTGCCGACGCCGCCCCGCTGCCGCGGCGATCCATGCCGGAGGTCGGCACGGTGGTACTGGAAGTCAAGGATGCGCGCAAGCAATTCGGCGGCCTGATCGCCAACAACAATATGAGCCTCACCGTCAAGGCGGGCGAGGTGATGGCCCTGATCGGTCCCAATGGCGCCGGCAAGAGCACCATGTTCAATTGCATCTCCGGCGTCGCCCCGGTCACGTCCGGGGAAATCCGCTTTCTCGGCGAGCGCATCGAAACGCTGAAATCGCGCGAAATCGCGCGGCGCGGCATGGGCCGCACTTTTCAGCATGTGCGCCTGCTGCCGACCATGACCGTGCTGGAGAACGTCGCCATCGGCGCCCATTTGCGCGGAAGTAAGGGCGTACTATCAGCCTCTCTGCATCTGGAGCGCGCCGAAGAAGCGCGCCTCCTCGCCGAAGCAAAACGCCAGCTTGAGCGGGTCGGCCTAGGCGCGCACTTGTTCGACGAAGCGGGCAGCCTGGCGCTCGGCCAGCAGCGCATCCTGGAAATCGCCCGCGCCCTGTGCGCCGATCCCTGTCTGCTGCTGCTCGACGAACCGGCCGCTGGCCTGCGCTATCTGGAGAAGCAAGCGCTCGCTGACCTTCTGCGCAAACTGCGCGGCGAAGGCATGGGCATTCTTTTGGTGGAGCACGATATGGATTTCGTCATGGGCCTGGCCGATCGCGTCGTCGTCATGGAGTTCGGCGAAAAAATTTCCGAAGGCTTGCCGGAAGAAGTACAGAAAGACCCGGTCGTGCTCGAAGCCTATCTCGGGGGGGTTGAATAATGACCGCCCCGATGCTCGAAGTCCGCAGCCTGTGCGTCTCCTACGGCAAGGTCGAGGCCCTGCACCAGGTCAACCTGAAAGTATTCCCCGGCAAGATCGTCACGGTGATCGGCCCCAACGGCGCGGGCAAAACCACCCTCCTTTCCGCCATCATGGGCCTGCTGCCCTCGAACGGCGAGATCGCGTTCCAGGGCGAAATACAAGGCAATATCGAGGTCGAGCGCCTCGTCGCCAAAGGCATGATCCTGGTGCCGGAAAAGCGCGAACTGTTCAGTGAAATGAGCGTCGAAGACAACCTCCTCCTCGGCGCTTTCCAGCGTTATCGCGCCGGCGAGCGCGACGAAGGCAAAACCATGGATCAGGTGTTCACCACCTTCCCGCGCCTGAGGGAACGCCGCGCCCAGTTTGCCGGCACCCTCTCCGGCGGCGAGCGCCAGATGCTGGCGGTGGGACGGGCGCTGATGGCCAAGCCGAAACTGCTCATGCTCGACGAACCCAGCCTGGGCTTGGCGCCCCTCATCGTGCGCGAAATCTTCTACATCATCGCCAATCTCCGGCAGACGGGCGTCGCCACCCTGCTCGTCGAACAGAATGCGCGCGCCGCCTTGCAGATCGCCGATTACGCCTATGTGCTGGAAACCGGCAGCATCGCCCTCGAAGGCGAAAGCCGCGCCCTGGCGGACGATCCGCGCGTTGTGGAGACTTACCTGGGACTGGGCGGGAAGAAGTGAGCCTTCCCCCCGGCCCCCTTCCCGGGGAAGGGGGTGACGGTGGCTCGCGGGCTTCGCCCGCTCGGGGACGTTTATGCCTTCCCCCCGACCCCCTTCCCAGGGAAGGGGGTGACGGGTGTTCGCGGACTGGCGCCCGCTCGAAAAGGTTACAGAATCAAAAGTCTGGCGCTACGGGACGGCCCGTGGCGTTAAATCCAATAGCGCGGGTAGCTCCGCGCAGTGCGCAAATTGTTGACGCACCATGCGGAGAACACAATCACCAACGATCCGGCCAAAACCGGCGCGACGAGGTAACTGACAGGCGCATGGGCCATGATGACAACGAGCGGGTCCGCGCCGGCGGGGGCGTGAACGGTGCGGGTCAACTGCATGGCCGCCAAAGCCAGTCCGACGGCAAGCGCGCAGACCATCCAGCCATCCCCCAGCAATGCGCCTGCCGCCAAGCCAATCATCGTTGAAACCAAATGCCCGCCGACAATGGCGCGTGGCTGCGCCAAGGGCGAATCCGGCAAGCCAATTGCGAGAACGCAGCTTGCCCCGAAAGGGGCCATGAGCCAGGGAACGCCCGACAGCGCGCTCAAGCCGCCGGTGATGGCAATCGCTATCGTCGCGCCGAGAAAGGATGAGAGGATGAAGCGCAAAGGGGGCGCTGGCGGGGCGTCAGAGCGCAGCAAACGGCGGATGAACATGTTCAGGAACTCCAGGGTGGTTGAGGTTTTGCGAGTATACTGAACGGTATCTTAAAGTCAGCAGATCGGTATACATCATTGCATTGACACCCAGTGACATCTATGGCTACTTCCGACGACATCGTTCGCTCCGCCTTGAGGCAGTTCTACCGTGACGGCTTTCACGCTTCGGGCGTCGATCTGCTGGCCGAGCAGGCGGGCGTCACCAAGAGAACGCTGTATCGCTACTACCCCAGCAAAGACGCCCTGATCGATGCCGCGCTGGCGCTGCGCCACCAGCAGTTCATGGAAAAAATGCGCGCTTTCGTGGAAGCGGCTCCCGTGGAATCGCGCCCCCTGGCCTATATCGACTTCATCATCCACTGGGTTCAGGAGGATGATTTCTATGGCTGCGCTTTCATCAACGCAAGCGCGGAGTACGCGCAGGCAAATCAGCCGCCGCACCAGCAGGCCGCCGCGCACAAAAAAGAAATCTGCGGCTACCTGGCCAGCCTGTGCGCGGCGGCCGGCGCAAAACAAGCCGAAGCGGTTGCCATGCCGCTCTATTTGATCGGCGAAGGCTTGATCGTTGCCTGCCAGGTGCAGGGCCATCATCCCGTGCTGCTTGATGCGGCGCGCGCATTGGCGCGCTCAGTGACTATTGCGCCCTCTTGATTGAAATACACCCAAAATCGTATTACACTGTATTTCAATCATACTCAGGAGTAAGGATTATGGCTGTCAGCCGCATGGTTCAGGCCCGCGTGCCGGTCGAGATTCAGGACGTCGCCAATCAGGTCATTCAAGCGTGCGGTTTGTCGGTCAGCGATGTGGTGCGCGTGCTGATGACCCGCATCGCCAAGGACAAGGCCATTCCGCCGGCGCTGTTCCAGCCCAACGCGGAAACGCTGGCCGCTTTTGCAGAGGTTGAGCGCGGCGAGTTGGAAACGGTGACGCTGGACGATCTGCGAGCGGCTATCCGTGCGGAAAATTGAGCAGACCGGGCGGTTCAAGCGCGACTTGAAACGGGAAGCAAAAGGACAGCATCGCGCCACGCTGGAAACGGATTTGTTGCTGGTCGTTGAGGCCTTGGCAAACGATCAGTCGCTGCCGGCCCGGCATCATGACCACGCGCTAACCGGCGACTGGAAGGATTACCGGGATTGCCATGTGCGGCCTGACCTGGTGTTGATCTACCGCTTCATTGAAGCCGATCGCTTGATCCTCGCGCGGCTTGGCTCCCACGCCGAGCTTGACCTGTAATGCGCCCAAAGCCGGATCGCAACCGGCATGGTGAACACAAAGTCTGGCCTCACAAGACGGCCTTGATTCGGGGTCGGGATACAATTTGATGGCTCAAAAATCAAAACAAGCATGATGGGGCAAGCATGAACTGGGGCGCTTTTCTGGCGGTCGGCATGGGCGCTGCGCTGGGGGCGTGGCTGCGCTGGGGGCTGGGCGCGGCGCTCAATCCGCTTTTCACGATGGTGCCGCTGGGCACGCTGGCGGCGAATCTGACCGGCGGGTTTCTGGTCGGTTTCGCGGTGGCGCTGTTTCATCATCATCCGGGCCTGCCGCCCGAACTGAAACTTTTTCTCATCACCGGCTTTCTCGGCGGGCTGACGACTTTTTCCTCTTTTTCCGCCGAGGTGGTGGCCCTGCTCCAGCGCGCGGAATACGGCTGGGCGCTGGCGGCGGCGGGCGGGCATCTGTTCGGCTCGCTCATCATGACGGCGCTGGGCATCGTTCTGTTTTCCGCTTTGACAAAATGAAGGCGAAGGATCGGGAGGCGCACGCCGCGGCCCGCCTGGCGGCGCGGCCCGCGATTGTTTATGACGACGCGCTGCCCGTCTGCGACCGGCGCGGCGAGATCGCGGCGGCGATCACGGCGCATCAGGTGGTGATCGTGTGCGGCGAGACGGGTTCGGGCAAGACGACGCAGTTGCCGAAGATTTGTCTCGAACTGGGTCGCGGCGCGCGCGGCCTCATCGGCCATACCCAGCCGCGCCGCATCGCCGCCCGCGCCACGGCGACGCGCATCGCGCAGGAGTTGAAAAGCGAACTGGGCCGCGCCGTCGGCTTCAAGATTCGCTTCACTGACCGCGTCAGCCCGGACAGCTACATCAAGCTGATGACCGACGGCATTCTGCTCGCCGAAACGCAGGGCGATCCGCAGCTCAGGCAGTATGACACGCTGATTATCGACGAAGCGCACGAGCGCAGTCTGAACATCGACTTTCTGCTCGGCTATCTCAAGCAACTGCTGCCGCGGCGGCCCGATCTGAAATTGATCGTCACCTCGGCGACGCTGGATGCCGATCGTTTCAGCCGGCATTTCGGCAACGCGCCGGTGATCGAGGTTTCCGGGCGGCTCTATCCCATTGAACTGCGCTGGCGGCCGCCCGCCGATGATGTCGATCTGCCGGAAGCCATTGTCGACGCGGTCGATGAATGCCATCGCAACGGGCCGGGCGATGTGCTGGTGTTTCTGCCCGGCGAGCGGGAAATCCGCGAGGCGGCGGAGGCGCTGCGCAAACATCATCCGCCCGATACCGAATTGCTGCCGCTCTACGCGCGCCAGTCGGCGCAGGAGCAGCAGCGCGTTTTCGCCCCGGCGAAGGGCCGCCGCGTGGTGCTCGCCACCAACGTCGCCGAAACCTCGCTGACCGTGCCGGGCATCCGCTACGTGGTCGATTCGGGGCTGGCCCGCGTCAAGCGGTATTCCCACCGCAACAAGGTGGAAATGCTGCAAGTGGAAGACATCGCCCGCGCCGCCGCCAATCAGCGCGCCGGACGCTGCGGGCGCGTCATGAGCGGCGTCTGCATTCGTCTCTACGGCGAGGACGATTTCGCCAAGCGGCCCGCGCACACCGATCCCGAAATCCTGCGCGCTTCGCTGGCGGGCGTCATCCTGCGCATGAAGTCGCTCAATCTCGGCGCGGTGGACGATTTTCCCTTCATCGACCCGCCGCTGCCGCGCATGATTACCGATGGGTATCAGTTGCTGGCTGAACTCGGTGCGGTGAATGACCAACAGGAATTAACCAGGATCGGCCACGAGTTGGCCAAACTGCCGCTCGATCCGCGCATTGGCCGCATGATTCTCGCCGCCCGCGATGGCCACTGTCTGCGCGAGATGCTGATGCTTGCCGCCGCCCTCTCCGTGCAGGATCCGCGCGAGCGTCCGCCCGAGCAGGCCGGCGCCGCCGATCAGGCGCACGCGACATGGCGCGGCGATGAAAGCCAGCAGCGTTCGGAATTTCTCGCCTGGCTGAATCTGTGGAAGGCTTTCGATCACGTGTGGACGCACGAGTCGCAGCGCAAGCAGCGCGACTGGTGCCGCAAGCGTTTTCTCAGTTATCTGCGCATGCGCGAATGGCGCGAAGTGCACGCGCAACTGCACACGCTGTGCGGCGAGCACAATTGGCGCGAGAACGCCCAGCCCGCCACCTATGAGGAAATGCACAAGGCGCTGCTTGCCGGCTTGCTCGGCAACATCGGTTTGAGAAGCGAGGAAGAAAAACATTATCTCGGCGCGCGCGGCATCCGTTTCTGGCCGCATCCCGGTTCCGCGCTGGCGAAAAAGGCGGGGCGCTGGATCGTCGCCGCGGAACTGGTGGACACGACGCGGCTCTATGCGCGCTGTCTGGCGAAAATCGAGCCGGAATGGCTGGAGCAGGTCGGCGCGCATCTGGTGCGAAAAAGCGTCTACGACCCGCACTGGGAAAAAAAGACCGGTCAGACGCGCGCCTGGGAGCGCGCCACCCTGCACGGCCTCGTGCTCTATGCGCGCAGGCCGGTGGCCTATGCCCGCATCGACCCGGCGCTGGCGCGTGAATTGTTCATCCGCGAAGGATTGGTGCAGGGCGAATTGCCCGACGAGATGGCCCGCCACGCCCGCTTCTTTCAGCACAACCGGAAAATCGTCCGCGACATCGAGCAACTCGAACACAAAACGCGCCGGCAGGATGTGCTGGTGGACGAAGAATTGATCTATGCTTTTTATGACGACAAAATTCCCGCCGAGGTGACCGATGTCGCCGGTTTCGAGCACTGGCGCAAGAACGCCGAGAAAGCCGAGCCGAAACTGCTCTATCTCAGCCGCGAGCAGTTGATGCGCCACGACGCCGCGGGCGTGACCTCGGAACGCTTCCCGCCGCAGATGACGATTCATGGCCAACCCTATCCGCTCGCTTATCACTTCGAGCCGGGCGCCGAGGACGACGGCGTGACCTTGATCGTGCCGGTGGCGGCCCTGAACCAGGTGCCGGCGGTGCGCTGCGAATGGCTGGTGCCGGGGCTGCTGGAACAGAAAGCGGCGCAGTTCGTGAAAACCTTGCCGCAGAAATACCGTCACCGCTTGCAGCCCATCGATGATTTCGCCGCTGATTTCGCGCAAGCGGAACACGAGGCCGACGAGCCTTTCCTGCGCGCGCTGACCCGCGCCGCCGAGGAGAAAATGCAGTTGAAATTACCGCTCGACGCTTTCCGCGCCGAGATGGCGCCGCCGCATTTCTTCATGAATTTCCGCGCCGTCGATGAGCATGGCCGCATGCTCGGTCAGTCGCGCGATCTCGCCGCCCTGCGCGCGCGCTTTGCGCGGCAGATCGAACAGCGTTTTGCCCGCGCCGAAGTGAAAGAAAAGCCGGAAACCGGCCAGGAGGCCGTCCTCTCAGGCCAGACTTTCTGGACGTTCGGCGAATTGCCGGACATCATGGAAGTCGATGTCGGCGGGCGCAGCGTGATCGGTTTTCCGGCGCTGGTCGATGAAGGCGGCACGGTGGCGCTGCGCGTGCAGGACACGCCGGAGAAAGCCGCCGCAGTGCATCGCAAAGGACTGCGCCGCTTGTTTGCCCTGGAATTGCGCGAGCAAGTCAAATTCGTCGAAAAATCGCTGCCGCGCGAACTCGGTTTGCTGTTCATGCCGTGGGGCACGGAAGCCGAATTGAAAAGCCAGATCGTGGCGGCCACGCTGGAGCGCGTCTGCATGATGACGCCGCTGCCCGCCGATGCGGCGCGTTTCGGTAAACGCAGGGATGAGGCGCGCACCCGCATCAGTCTCGTGGCGCAGGAAATCGCGCGCTTGATCGGCGCCATCCTTGCCGAACACGCCGCTGTGCAAAAAAAGCTGGCGCAGATCAAAACACCCGTGGCGGCGGAAATCAAAGCGCAATGCGCCGAGCTGCTGCCGAAGGATTTTGCCGAAGCAACGCCGTTCGAGCGCCTGACGCATTTTCCGCGCTACCTGAAAGCGGTTTCGCTGCGCATCGACAAACTGCGCGCCGATCCGGCGCGCGACGCGCGGCTGGCGCAGGAATTCGCCGCCCTGCATAAACCCTGGGAGCGCGAACGGCTGGCGCGGCGCAAATCCGGCGCGCCCGATCCCTGGCTGGAAGACTTCCGCTGGCTGCTGGAAGAATTGCGCGTCGCGCTCTTCGCGCAGGAATTGAAAACCCCCATGCCGGTCTCCGCCAAGCGCCTGCAAAAAGCGTGGGAGAATCGGCCACGGCATTGAACGGAGAAGAAATCGAATGAATGAAGTCTTTCGCGCCTACGCCCGCGCGCTCAAGAGCCTGCTCACGCCGGGCATTTTCTGGCATTTGCTGTGGCCGACGATGGCGGCGGTGGCGTTCTGGAGCGTGGTGGCCTGGATGAGTTGGGATGCGGTCGGCGCGGGCGTCCAGCAACTCTTCAACGACGTGAGCTGGCTCAACTGGTTCCGGCAGCGCTGGGATGCGTCGGCCTTGGCCAGCGCGATCTTCGTCAAGGGGGTGCTGCTCGTGCTGATGGTGCCGCTCATTCACGGCACGGCGCTGACCCTCGTCGCCCTGTTCGCCCTGCCCCTGATGCTGGAGCGGGTGGCGGCAAAGGATTATCCCGATCTGGCGCGGCGCAAGGGCGGCACGCTGCTTGGCAGCATCGGTAACGTCACCCTGGCGGTGCTCGTGTTTCTCGTCGGCTGGGTGGTCACGCTGCCGCTGTGGCTGATTCCCGGCATGGGCGTTGCGCTGCCGGTGCTGCTCGCGGGCTATCTCAACTATCGCGGCTACAGCTACGATGCGCTGTCAGCGCATGGCGGCGCGGATGAAATCCGCAGCGTGATTGCCCGCGAGCGCGGCAATCTGTATCTGGCCGGCATCATCGCCGGTTTGCTGGCCTATATTCCGGTCATCAATTTCGTCGCGCCCGCTTACGCCGGACTGGGCTTCATTCATTACTGTCTGGAAACGCTGCGGCGGACGAGGGAAAAGGAACAGGCGACGCAATGACCCTCCATTTCGAGCAGGCGCAAGCCGGCGGGCAACCGTCACCCCTTTCCCCGGGGCTGGGGGAAAGGCCGTCCTCTACAGGTGTTTTCATCATCGGCGACGAAATTCTCTCCGGCAAACGGGAGGACAAACACTTCGCCAAGGTGATCGCGCTGCTCAAGGCGCGCGGCATGACGCTCGATTGGGCGCGCTATCTCGGCGATGACCGGGCGCGGCTGACCGAGGCGCTGCGGGCGAGCTTCGCTGCCGGCGACATCGTTTTCAGCTTCGGCGGCATCGGCATCACGCCCGACGATCACACGCGCCAGGCCGCCGCCGCGGCCTTGGGCGTCGGCATCGTGTTGCATCCCGAGGCCGAGGGCGAGATTCGCAACCGTTTCGGCGCCGAAGCGACGCCGCAGCGCCTGATGCTGGGTGAGTTTCCCGCCGGCAGCGCGATCATCCCCAATCCCTACAATCGCATTCCCGGTTTCTCGATCCGCAACCATTATTTCTTTCCCGGCTTTCCGGTCATGTCCTGGCCGATGCTGGAATGGGTGCTCGATCAGCGTCTCGCGCATCTGCATCACGCGCTGGCGCGGGCGGAGCAGGCCATCATCGTCGATGAAGCGCCCGAATCGGGCCTGCTCGATTTGATGAACCGCATTACGGCGGCATACCCGGACGCGACCTTGTTCAGCCTGCCGTCGCTGGGCGGCGAAGGCGTGCGCCGCCACATTGAACTGGGCATGCGCGGCAAACCGGAATCCGTCCGCCAGGCGATGGAAGACATATGCGCCGAAGTGACGCGGCTCGGCTACGCATGGCGCGCGCAGGCATAATTTCAAACGGTCAAAATCAACAGACTAGGCCGTCCTCCCGCGCCAGACTTTGTTGCCCTTCTCCCCGCCCGCTCAACATGAGCGGGTATTTGCCGCCTCATTTCCCGGCGGCGTTGGGCAGCAATACCCACATCTCGCCTTTTTGCCGCATGCGTCCGGCGCGCGCGCCGGCTTCGGCGCCGAAGCCCCAGAAGAAATCGGCGCGTACCGCGCCCTTGATCGCGCCGCCGGTGTCTTGCGCCATGACCAGGCGCGCGAGCGGCTGGTCGCTGGCGGGGAAGGTGGTCGACAGGAACACCGGCGCGCCCAGCGGAATCGCGCGCGGATCGACAGCGATGCTGCGGCCCGGCGTCAGCGGCACGCCGAGCGCGCCCAGGGGTCCGCCGCCGTTATCCGCCAGTTCGCGGAAGAAGACGAAGCTCGGGTTGGCGTTGAGCAGTTCGTTCAGCCGTTCGGGATGCGCGCGCGCCCAGGCTTGAATGCCCTGCATCGAGGCTTGCTCCGGTTTCAGTTCGCCCTGGGCAATCAGCCAGCGGCCAATGGATTGATAGGGATGGCCGTTCTGATCGGCGTAGCCGACGCGCACGCGGTGGCCGTCGGGCAGTTCGATGCGGCCCGAGCCTTGCACTTGAAGAAAGAAGAGTTCGATCGGATCGGCCACCCACAGCAGCGCCTTGCCGGCGAGCGCCGGCGATTGCGGCGTGAGTTCCGCCCGCGACCAGTAGGGCACGACCTTGCGTCCTTCGAGGCGGCCACGCAAGCGAAGGTTTTTCAGTTCCGGGTACAGATCGCCGAGGTCGATTACCAGCAAATCGTCCGGCACGCCGTAAATGGCGTGCGGGAAATTCTTGCCGCGCGTGCGGCTGCCGCGCAGCAGCGGCTCGTAGTAGCCGGTGATGAGTCCCTGGGTGGATTCATCGGCATTGACGACCCGCCAGGGCTGGAAGCGCGTTTGAAAAAAGACGCGCAGCGCGGCCTCTTCCGCCGGCAGCGCGCGCGCTTCCTCGCACACGCCGCGCCAGGCGGGCTGCTTCATCAGCGCGGTGCAGGATTCGAGCAGAGCGCCGCGCGCTTCGACGATGGCGTCATCATTCCAGCCTTTGATCTCCTCCCAGCGCGCTTCCTGCAAGGGCTTGGCGGGCGGCTTTGACGGTGTTGTCTGGCAGGCGGCGGGGCAGGCAACCGGCGGAGCAGCGGTCTGCGCTTCGGGGTTCGACGGCGCAATGGCTTGCTCGGCGCAACCGGCAAGCAGGGCGGCGAGGAGGAAATATCCGCCCACGGCGCACGTGAGTTGGCGCAGAATCACACACGCCGCGCGCGCGCAAGCGCGCAAGCAACCGTCACCCCCTTTCTCGGCAAGGGGGATGGGGGGGAAGTCGTCAAGCGTCATGAATTTCGCTAAAGTTGAACCTTTCGCCAGTGTATATCAATCAATATGAATGATCTGTCGCGTCTGCTCCAGCGCGCCGAAGCGTTGCTGGAACGCATCGAAACCCTGCTGCCCGCGCCAGCGGCTCCCCCGGACTGGAAAGCCGCCATCGCCTTTCGCTGGCGCAAGCGCGGCGGCCGCGGCTGTCTCGAACCCATCGCCAGGCCGCACCGCATTCGTCTGAAAGATCTGCGCAATGTCGACGAGCAAAAACGGCGCATCGAGCAGAACACGCGCCAGTTTGTCGAAGGCAAAAGCGCCAACAATGTGCTGCTCACCGGCGCGCGCGGCACGGGCAAAAGCTCGCTCATCAAGGCCCTGCTCAATCAGTATGCAAGCAAGGGGCTGCGCCTGATCGAGGTGGACAAAAACGATCTCATCGACCTGCCCGACATCGTTGAACTCATCGCGGGCCGCGCTGAGCGCTTCATCATTTTCTGCGACGATCTTTCCTTCGAGGCGGGCGAATCCGGCTACAAGGCCTTGAAGAGCGTTCTCGACGGATCGGTGGCAAGCGCGCCGGACAATGTGCTGCTCTACGCCACCTCGAACCGCAGCCATCTGATGCCGGAATACATGGATGAAAACCTGGCCGCCCAACACGTCGACGGCGAAATCCACCCTGGCGAAACCACCGAGGAAAAGTTGTCGCTCTCCGAGCGTTTCGGCCTCTGGCTTTCTTTCTATCCCTTCGATCAGGACGCCTATCTCGCCATCGCCCATTACTGGCTGCGCGAGTACGGCGTTGCCGCAACGCAGATCGCCGCCGCGCGCGACGAAGCCTTGCTGTGGGCGCTGACGCGCGGCGCGCGCAGCGGTCGCGTCGCCTTGCAGTTCGCCCGCGATTACGCCGGACGGCACGGTGGTCAATGAGTAAAAAAATTGTCGAAGCGTCGGCGGCCGTCATCCTGCGCGCCGACGGCCATTTTCTCCTCGGCCAGCGTCCCGCGGGCAAGCCCTACGCTGGTTACTGGGAATTCCCCGGCGGCAAGATCGAGCCGGGCGAAACGGCGGCGCAGGCGCTGGTGCGCGAACTGCATGAAGAACTCGGCATCGCGGTTGAACGCTGCACGCCGTGGATCACACGCGAATTCGTCTATCCCCATGCCCACGTGCGGCTGCATTTTTTCCGCGTCGAGGGCTGGCGTGGCGACATCCAGAAAATCCATCACGATGCGCTGGTCTGGAAAACGGCGGACACAATCGACATCGCGCCGATGCTGCCGGCCAATTTGGCCGTCCTGCGGGGCCTGACTTTGCCCGCTGTCTACGCCATCACCCACGCCGAATGCATCGGCATCGAAGCGCAGTTGGAAAAACTCGAACACGCGCTCGCCAACGGGCTGCGCCTGCTGCAAATCCGCGAACCAGCGTTGCCGGTGGAAAAGCGCGAAGCCTTCGCCCGCGAAGCGGTGCGGCTTGCGCACGCGCACGGCGCGCGCGCGCTGGTCAATAGCGACATCGCGCTGGCGCGGCACGTCGGCGCCGACGGCGTGCATCTGCCCTGCGTCCAGCTCATGCAACTCAGCGAGCGGCCCGATATGACGATGGTCTCGGCCTCCTGCCACAACGGGCCGGAACTGGCGCGCGCCGCCGCCCTGGAACTGGATTTCGCCGTGCTCGGGCCGGTGCAGGAAACCCTCAGCCATCCCGGTGTCGGCGGCCTGGGCTGGCCGCGCGTTGCGCAATTGCTGCAAAACACCGCCCTGCCGGTGTACGCCCTCGGCGGTCTGCGACGGGATGATCTTGGCGCAGCGCGCGCCGCCGGCGCGCACGGCATCGCCGCCATCCGCGCCGCGTGGGATGAGAACCTACCCCCCGTCCCCCTTCCCGAGGAAGGGGGTGACGGTTGCTCGCGGGCTGCGCCCGCTCGGAAAAGTGATGAGAACTTACCCCCCAGCCCCCCTTCCCGAGGGTGAGGGCGCGCTGTGCAAAGCGCGCCTTGGGATGGGGGTGATGAGAACCTACCCCCCGCCCCCCTTCCCGAGGAAGGGGGTGACGGTTGCTCGCGGGCTGCGCCCGCTCGGAATGCTGAGTGATGAACCTACCCCATAGCCCTCTCCCCACCCGCCTCTGTCTCATCCGCCACGGCGAAACCGCCTGGAATACCGAACGCCGCATTCAGGGCCAGCTCGACATCCCGCTCGCGCCAACCGGCCGGGCGCAGGCGCGCGCCGTTGCCCGGCGACTGGCCAACACGCCCTTCGCCGCCATTTATGCCAGCGATCTCGCCCGCGCCCTGAGCACAGCCCAGGCCGTGGCGGAACGGCTCAAGCTGCCGGTTGAGACGGCCGCGGCGCTACGCGAACGGCATTACGGCGCATTGCAGGGATCGACTTACGCGGAATTTGAGCAGCGTTATCCGCAAGACTACGCGCGCTTTCTGACCCGTGAAGAAACCTTTGCGCTCCCCGGCGGCGGCGAAAGCCTGCGCGCGTTTGCCGACCGGGTGAACCGGGGCGTCGATGCCATCGTCGCCGCGCATCCGGGCCAGACGGCGCTCCTCGTCACCCACGGCGGCGTGCTCGACATCCTGCGCCGCCGCGCCTGCAATCGCCCGCTGAACACGCCGCGCGATTTTGAAATCCCCAACGCCGGCATCAACTGGCTGGAAGTTGACCGCGGCGCATGGACCCTGCTGGCCTGGGCCGAGCGCGGCCATCTCGACAGGGCGCTCGACGAGCTGCCGGGGTGAATGAAAGTCTGGCGTCGCCGGACGGCCCGGCAAATCACAGGGCGGCTTTCAGCCGCCATCCATGATGCGGTATGATTTACGCCGTCTTCCCCACCTTATCCAGAAAGGATATTCCATGCGAAAAATAGCGCTCACGGCCGCATTCGCTTTCCTTGCCGCAAGCACGGCGCAGGCCGCCGGGTTTTCGCTGCACAGCCCCGATATTCAGGGCAAATTCATGAGCGACAAATTCATTTTCAACGACTTCGGCTGTCACGGTGAAAACGTCTCTCCAGCCCTGAGCTGGACCAATCCGCCCGCCGGCGCCAAGAGTTTCGCCCTCATGGTGCATGATCCCGACGCGCCGACGGGCGGCAGTGGCTGGTGGCACTGGGTCGTCATCAACCTGCCCGCCGACATGCGCAGCCTGCCGCAAGGCGCGGGCGCTCCGGCTGCGCCGGCGCTATCCGCCGCCGTGCAAACGCGCACCGATTTCGGCAAACCGGGCTGGGGCGGCCCTTGCCCGCCCGTCGGCGACAAACCGCATCGCTATGTTTTTACCCTTTATGCGCTGAAAGTGGACAAGCTGGACGTGCCCGCCGACGCCCCGGCGGCGTATGTCGGTTTCATGGTGAATGCCAACGCGATCGGCAAGGCCCGTTTTACGGCGCAGTATGGGCGGAAAAAATAGATCTACCGCTGGGCGATAGAACCGCGCGGCAAGCGCTGCAACAGACGTGATAAGGGCCGTCCGCCGGCGCCAGACGCTGCTGATTCAAATGCCATAACGTGCTGTAATGCAATGAAAAAACAGGGAAATGTTTCACGTGAAACATTTCCCTGTTTTTTTGCGCCGTCCTCGCGTATCATGGCCCCCCTCTACGGTCATTTGCGGCAACGATTGAATCATGCTGTTCCCTACACGTTATGATGTCATCATAATCGGCGGCGGTCATGCCGGCGCCGAGGCGGCGCTGGCGGCGGCCCGCGCGGGCTGCCGCGCGCTGCTGCTGACGCACAACATCGAAACGCTGGGGGCGATGTCCTGCAATCCTTCCATCGGCGGCATCGGCAAGGGGCATCTGGTGAAGGAAGTCGACGCCCTCGGCGGCGTCATGGCGGCGGCCACCGACGAGGCCGGGATTCAGTTTCGCATGCTCAATTCGAGCAAAGGGCCGGCGGTGCGCGCCACACGCGCCCAGGCCGACCGCGTGCTGTACAAGGCGGCGATTCGCCAGCGGCTGGAAAACCAGCCGAATCTGACGCTGTTCCAGCAGGCCGTCGAAGATCTTACTGTTTCCGGCGACCGCGTGACGGGCGTCGTCACCCAGCTTGGCCTCCGCTTCGAGGCCGGGGCCGTGGTGCTGACCGCCGGGACTTTTCTCGATGGGCGTATCCACGTCGGTCTGGAAAATTTCCGCGCCGGCCGTCTGGGCGATCCGCCGTCCATCGGTCTTGCCGCCCGCCTGCGTGAATTGAGCCTGCCCGCCGGACGCCTGAAAACCGGCACGCCGCCGCGTCTGGATGGGCGCAGCATCGACTTTTCCGTGATGACGGCGCAGCCGGGCGACGACCCGCCGCCGGTGTTCTCCTTTCTCGGCAATGCTGCGCAGCATCCGCGCCAACGGCCGTGCTGGATCACGCACACCTGCGCGCGCACGCACGACATCATCCGCGCCGGTCTCGACCGGTCGCCGATGTTTACCGGCGTCATCGAAGGCGTCGGCCCGCGCTACTGCCCGTCCATCGAGGACAAAATCCATCGCTTCGCCGACAAATCGAGCCACCAGATTTTTCTCGAACCGGAAGGTTTGGCGACGCACGAGGTTTATCCGAACGGAATTTCCACCAGCTTGCCCTTCGACGTGCAACTGGCGCTGGTGCATTCGATTCCCGGCCTGGAAAATGCCCACATCCTGCGCCCCGGCTACGCCATCGAATACGATTATTTCGATCCGCGCGGCCTCCATGCCTCATTGCAGACGAAGGCCATTCAGGGACTCTTTTTCGCCGGCCAGATCAACGGCACCACCGGCTATGAAGAAGCCGCCGCCCAGGGGCTGCTCGCCGGCCTCAATGCCGCGCTGTTTGCCAGGGGCGAAGCGCCGTGGTGTCCGCGCCGCGACGAAGCCTATCTGGGCGTGCTGGTCGATGATCTCATCACGCGCGGCGTCTCCGAGCCGTATCGCATGTTCACCAGTCGCGCCGAATACCGGCTCAGTCTGCGCGAAGACAACGCCGATCTGCGTCTGACCGAAACCGGCCGCCGCCTCGGCATCGTGGACGATGCGCGCTGGGACGCTTTCAGCCGCAAGCGCGACGCCATCGCGCAAGAACAGGAGCGTTTGAAAACCACCTGGGTGAATCCGAAAACCGTCGCTGCCGCCGCCGCTTCCCGCGTGCTCGGCAAGCCGCTGGAACACGAATACAGCCTGGCCGAATTGCTGCGCCGCCCCGGTCTCGGCTATGACGAATTGATGACCCTGCCGGGCGCGGGCGAGCCGGTGAGGGACGCGCAAGTCATCGAGCAACTCGAAATCCAGGCCAAATATCAAGGCTATATCGACCGTCAGGCCGAGGAAATCGCCAAAAGCCGCGCGCAGGAAGACACGCGGCTGCCCGCGGACCTCGACTATCGCGCGGTGCGCGGCCTCTCCATCGAAGCGCAGCAGAAACTCAATCAGCATAAACCGGAAACGCTCGGGCAAGCGTCCCGCATCCAGGGCATCACCCCGGCGGCGGTGTCCTTGCTGCTGGTGCACCTCAAACGGCGCGGCTCCCCCGTGCGGGAAAGCCGCCGACGCGCATGAACGCCGCCGGACAACTGTCGCGCGGTTTGACCGCGCTGGGGCTGGATCTGCCAATGGCCGCGCAGCACAAGCTGCTCGCCTTTGCCGCGCTGCTGGAAAAGTGGAACAAGGTGTACAACCTCACCGCCTTGCGCGGCGAAGAGCAGATCATCAGTCACCATTTGCTGGATTCGCTGGCCGTGCTGCCGCAGCTTGGCGCGGCGCGGCAACTGGCCGACATCGGCAGCGGCGGCGGCTTGCCGGGCATTCCGCTTGCCATTGCGCGGCCCGAATTGCGCGTGGCGCTGGTGGACAGCAGCCAGAAAAAATCCGCTTTCCAGCAACAGGCGAAAATCGAACTGGGCCTTGCCAATGTTTCGGTTCAGTGCGCACGGGTGGAAACCTGGCAGCCGGCGGAAAAATGCGACGCGGTGATTTCACGCGCCTTCTCTGATCTGGCCGAATTCGTCAAATTGTCCGGCCATCTGCTCAATGAGGGCGGCGCCCTGCTGGCCATGAAAGGGGTGCACCCCTATGAAGAAATCGCCCAACTGCCCACCGGATGGCAGGTGGCGGACGTGACGCGGCTGACGGTGCCGGGCGTGGACGGCGCCCGCCATCTGCTGCGCATCAAAAGGAAATAATCACATGGGTTATATTTTCGCGGTCGCCAACCAGAAAGGCGGCGTTGGCAAAACCACCACCACGGTCAATCTTGCCGCAGCGCTCGCCGCCCAGGACCAGCGCGTGCTGCTGGTCGATCTCGATCCGCAGGGCAACGCCACCATGGGCAGCGGCGTCGACAAGCGCACGCTGAAAACCACGGTCTATCACGTGCTGCTCGGCCTGGCTGCCCTCGCCGAAGCGCGCCAGATGTCCGGGACGGGCAAATACGACATTCTGCCCGCCAACCGCGATCTTGCCGGCGCCGAAGTCGAAATGGTCGACTTCGATCACCGCGAGACGCGCCTCAAACAGGCGCTGGCGCAGCACCATCAGGATTACGATTTCATCCTCATCGACTGCCCGCCGTCCCTCAGCATGCTGACGCTCAACGGACTGTGCGCCGCCAACGGCGTCATCATCCCGATGCAATGCGAATACTACGCGCTGGAAGGCTTATCCGACCTGGTGAACACCATCAAGAAAGTGCACGCCAATCTGAATGCGGACCTGAAAATCATCGGCCTGCTGCGCGTCATGTTCGACACGCGCAGCACGCTCTCCAACCAGGTCAGCGCGCAACTCGAACAGCATTTCGGCGACAAGGTGTTCAAATCCGTCGTGCCGCGCAATGTGCGCCTCGCCGAAGCGCCGAGCTACGGCATGCCCGGCGTCATTTTTGACCGCGCCGCCAAGGGTTCGCAAGCCTATCTGGCCTTTGCCGCCGAGCTGATCGAGCGCGTCAAGACATTTTAGGGAGATATGACAAATGGCAACAAAACCCAAAGGGCTTGGCCGCGGGCTGGATGTCCTGCTGGCTGGCAACAGCAACGAGCCGCAGCGGCAGGACAGCCTGCGCGTCGACCTCCTCCAGCCCGGCAAATATCAGCCGCGCACCCACATGGATCAGGAATCGCTCAACGAACTGGCCGCCTCCATCCGGGCGCAAGGCGTCATGCAGCCGATTCTGGTGCGCCCGGTCGACGGCGGACGTTACGAAATCATCGCCGGCGAGCGGCGCTGGCGCGCATCCCAACTCGCCGGCCTGCGCGAAGTGCCGGTGCTCGTGCGCGAGATTCCCGACGACGCGGCGCTCGCCATGTCGCTCATCGAAAACATCCAGCGCGAAAACCTCAACCCGCTCGAAGAAGCGATGGGCATCCAGCGCCTCATTGATGAATTTGGCATGACGCATCAGCAGGCCGCCGATTCCGTCGGGCGCTCGCGCCCCGCCGCCAGCAACCTCCTGCGCCTGCTGCATCTGGCCAAGCCGGTGCAGGATCTCCTCATGTCCGGCCAGATCGACATGGGCCACGCCCGCGCCCTGCTGCCGCTCGCCAAAGCCAATCAGGTGCAACTCGCCCACCGCATCGCCAGCAAAGGCGCCTCGGTGCGCGAAGCCGAACGCCTCGTCCAGCACGAACTCAACCCGCCCAAACAAAAGAGCGAAGCGAAGAAAGAAGACCGCGATGTCACGCGCCTGGAAGAAGAACTCGCCGACACGCTCGGCGCGCAGGTGAACATCAAAATGAATGCCAAGGGCGCCGGCCAGATCAACATCCGCTTTGCCAGCCTCGACCAGCTTGACGGGATTCTTGAGAAGTTGCGTTGAAAGTCTGGCGCGGGAGGACGGCAACACAACCCGGTTTGAACATACACTGCCGGCTGTACATAACACTCACAATGGAATAAATCATGACATCCGCACCGACGATTGTTTCAGTCCAGAAAACAGGCACGGCGCAGGGGTCGGTGGCGCAAGCCGCGCCGCATGACAATCCGCTGGCGCTCGATCTGGATGAGCGCGCCGTTTTCTATCCCGCCGGAAAAGGCATCACCCGCATTGTGATATCGCCGGAGCGGGGCGGGCTGGCCTTCGACGCGGTTTACGCCTTCAACAAAACGCATACATCGCCGCGCATCATGTGGTTGTCGCTGGACGATGCCCGCACTTTCGGGCGCTGTCTCGTGGACAGCGTGTATCAGGCCCGGCCGCAAAACGCGATCACCGGCACGATGCGGATCGGCATCACTGTCCACACCAATGGCTTTCACATTGACATCAACGACGCCGATCGCCCGGTCGAATTGTTCATCGGGCTGAATTCCATTTGGCGCTTCGCCCTGCTGGTCCTGCGCGCCGTTGACCGCGTCGCGCCGATTGAAGCGCACTGATTGCGGCTTCAGGCGCAAGCGAAAGAGAACCGGCATCCGGCGCGCAAAAGTCTGGCGCCGGCGGACGGCAGCTTGGGAACCTCTGAACAACCCTGTCGCGGCCTGCGCATCCTGGTTTTGGGCGGTCTGCGGCGTTGCCGATGTTGCCAATACGCCTCGCCATAGTCCAGCTATGGCTGCGCCTAGCAGCCCATCCCAAACCCAAGCGCGCCGGCTCGCTCAGGGTTATTCAGAGGTTCCCTGGGTTTTATACCCGCGATGCAGGGCAACCACGCCGGCGGCCATGTTGAAGTAGTCGACTTTGCCGCAGCCGGCTTGTTCGATCATGCCTTTCAGCGTTTCCTGATCGGGGTGCATGCGGATGGACTCGGCGAGGTATTGATAGCTGGCCGGGTCGTTGACGACTTTGCTGCCGAGCCAGGGGAGGATTTTGAAGGAGTAGAGATCGTAGACGGGCGCGAGCGGTTGCCAGATTTTTGAGAATTCGAGGATCAGCAGACGGCCGCCGGGGCGCAGCACGCGCGTCATGTCGGCGAGCGCCTGATCCTTGTGCGTCATGTTGCGCAGGCCGAAGGCGCAGCATACGCAGTCGAAATAGCCGTCGGGGAAAGGCAGTTTTTCGCCGTCGCACTGGACGGCTGGCGTGAGGCGGCCATGATCGAGCATGCGGTCGCGCCCGCGCGTGAGCATGGCGTTGTTGATGTCGGTGAGCCAGACCTGGCCGCTCGCGCCGACGCGCTGGGCGAAGGCGAGCGAAAGGTCCGCCGTGCCGCCGGCCACATCGAGCACGCGGTCGCCCGCGCGCACGCCGGCGGCTTCGATGGTGAAGGCTTTCCACAGGCGATGCAGGCCGAGCGACATGAGATCGTTCATGACATCGTATTTGTCGGCGACAGAATCGAAGACGCCGGCGACGCGCTGCGCTTTTTCGTTTTCGGCCACTTCCTTGTAGCCGAAATGCGTGGTTTTGCCGTTCATCAGTGGTGTCCGCAACCGCCGCTGCCGCAGCCGCCGGTTTTCGGCGGCTCGGGATTATCCGCCGGGTCGCGGCTGGCGCCGGCTTCCGTCATGCGGTCGAGATATTCCTGC
>Ga0209628_10000509_pt1 | contig 23949 bp, 11 predicted proteins | sample TergutCu122P4_FD_187285 | JGI IMG/M metagenome (GOLD analysis project Ga0209628, IMG submission 187285) | Cubitermes ugandensis P4 segment gut microbial communities from Kakamega Forest, Kenya - Cu122 P4 (SPAdes) (version 2) | ecosystem: Host-associated > Arthropoda: Insects > Digestive system...
CCATCGACACATGCTGCTCTGCGACAATTGAATGCCGCTACGAAAAAAGGTTTGCGTGGCCTGCCGCGCAAGCGGAAGATGGTCGGCGTATTTCATGACAATAATGATCGCCAGTAAAGAAATGGAGACGATTCCCTTGTCAATCGGTTCAATGTCCGGTTCGCCCGTCGCACTCCGTTTTTCACAGCACGAACAGTCGGCGATCCATTGAGTGTGATGCGTTTCCAGAACCTCAAAATACCCTGGGATATAGACGAGTTTTTTTGATTCGGAATATCCGATCTGCTTGAATGGTGTCTCGCAGATGTCGCAGGTCCGTTCTTCCAGAGGCGGGTGATTCTCAACGACCTTGACAGGGAGATCGTCGGGAAGCTTCATTCGGCCGCCTCCCCCGTTGACTGTTTTCTTCTGACGGAGCGACTCCGGTACACTCGTTTGGGGTGTTTCCGAAAAACCTTCCTGGGGCGGTGAATTCGTTTCAGCTTGGGAATCCACCGGAGATGTTTCCGTTTCAGAAAGTGACTGCTCTTGGGCGGTCGTGATGTTGGCGAGTTTTTTATTCTTCTTCCCGAAGAGCATCTCGGTCAACTTTTGGATCGTAACGTTTAATCGCGCAACCTCGGCGACGAGCGCATCCAGCGTCGCTTGCTTCTTGGCGTTGTCGTCAAGAAGGGCCTGGATGATGCGTTTGAGTTCGCTCGGATCGTCGGGAAGTTGGTCAGGATCATACGTCATGTTGCGTAGGATAACACAATCTTCCCAATAGCGCAACAGCAATCTGGGTGATTTAGGCGATTTTTTTGGAAAATCTTTTGCGTTTCGGTAATTGGGAGAGGTCGATCCCTTCGAGGATCATCGTCAATCCGCTTCGGGTGATCTCCAGGGAGGGGACGCCTTCCTTTTTCACCGGGAACCGAAAGGTGCCCGATTCCAGACGCTTGAACCAGATTGCAAAGCCATCGCCATCCCAGTACAATATGATTACGGACGACGATTACGTCGCCGCATCGCAATGGGAAATCTATACACCCGCTACGCAGACGACAGACGACAGGCGGCAGGCGGCAGACGGCAGGCTTCAGACGACAGCCGAACAGACAGTAGCCAAAAAGATTCCCCATGAAAAATGCCGATCAAAAAACACAGTTGCCGGATAACGGGAATGCACCGAGTCCAAGAAGGGAATCAAAGATTCCAAAAAGCCTATGCAATAGCCTATGCAGTATATGGCGGAATAGCGTCGCACGGTGTCGCAAGCAAGAAAATCAAAAATGCCGCAAACTCCTAGCTTGCGACATCTTGCGAAAATATACGATACAGTGCGATGGTGCCACAACTGTACAATAATAGCCGAGGCGGGATAGGAACTGCCCCTGTTTTTCAAGCGTTTTTAACTATTTTTCGGTTTTCCCGCCAGTTTTCCCGCCACCTGTTTTTTACATCGAAAAATCCAACTGATCGCTTCTTTCACCCCTGAAAATAATTGTATTTTTCAATTGGTTATAGGCGGTAACGGTAACAGGTTGCGTTATTTCCCGGGAAATATTGGGAACCTGTTACCACGAGGGGAGAAAATGGAGTAATCGGTACGAGTAGCAACCCCACACTTCCTCACCCTCTTCCAATGAAAAGGTCTACCTGATAGCTGAGGAAAATTCGTCCATTGATTCACACGTTGCGGCATGGACCGCCCAGGAGTCCAGAGCTACCGGGTCGATCATCTTACTGATCGTATTCTCTACATCCCTGGGAACCCTCTTAAACCTTGCACGGAGGATTTTCAAGAGCACTTCTCTGCCCTTGTTGAGTTCACCTCTTGCTTCCCCCTCGGCGATCCAGGGAGCACCGTACTTCTCGGTGAAGAAGGCATCCAGTTTCTCTGATAGAATAACACCATTTTTTTTTCGCATATATAATTCCTCCATCGCTTTGATGTTCGCGGCAGCAATGACCTGAAAATAAGCGTCCATTGGTACTTTCGGTTCTTTTGCCCCAGAAAACCGGTCCAACTGGGCGGTTGATAAATCGGCCCGTAGCCGGTTCAACCACAAATTATCCTCTTCAGATAACTCCTCGGACACAATCACCTGGGTCGGGCAAGTATCCCCGTCCACCAAGTAAATACCCGGCCCGGTGTGTCGGACTGTATACCGATCTTTCAAAAATGACAGCAACTTTCTCGGATGCCGGGTTGCAACGACCGTAACCGAAATATCTTTGATGTCTACCTTGTTCAGGGCGGCATACAATCGACCGTAGCACTGTGTTTTGTGGTAATCTTCAATGGTAACGCTGTCCTGATAGCTCTTATACTCTACTACGTTATATGTCCGGAAAATCTGGGCAATGTTCTTCCTGATGGCGACGTTCTTCTTCTTTTTGATGATGAGAACGTCAATCCTGAGCGGCTCTGTGGTTAATTGGCATTCCGACTCAAACGTCAATACGTCCAAGTAATCCTCAAGTTCCTGCTGAATAGCCTGAACAAAGGCCGGATGCCAAGCGAGACGAGCCATGAGGGAATTCTAACAAAAACTTGATTGGTTTTCAAGGAGAACACGAGACGTAATGACTCCGTTGCCATTTTCGCCGGTTTCCAACTGAGTAATACCCGGATTCTAACCGAAACGCTGGGAAATGCAAGGTGGATTTGCTTGGGCGAGAAGAATCGAGGAAGGTGGCAGGAATACCCCAAGCATCCTATTTCGCCTTCACCACCGGCAGTTCCCTCCAATTCGTCGTATAGCCGGGACTGCAATGGTCGGAGGCACCCCGCCAGTTCTGGGTTGTTCCCTGGGCACCGAAGAACACTTTGCCGGGTCCGAGGAGGTGGTTGATCCGGTCTACCGATTCCATTAACCCGGCGTCTTGCTGCCTTTGCTCAGGCGTTTGGCCGTCGCTGTCAAATAGTAATCCCTGGGATTGTACCGCTTTGGCGTTTTTCGTGTCCAGAAGCGTTACCGACGCTTTTTTGTACATCAAGCCGGGTCGGTAAATCTGTCCAAGCAACTCAAGTGCTACCCTGATAACTCTGGGAGTGTAGGCAGTCGGAACGTCCAAGCCCCGGACAAGGCCGCCGGAAACATAACCCTCCTTGAAGTAACTGGTGTTAAGGTGTACATAAATCGCTGAGGCAACGGTGCCGTCCTGCCGGGCCTTTTCACACGCCTTGGTTGCAAATGTCGATACCCCTTCCTCTAAAACCCGGTAGTCGTCCGTCGCTTCCCGGAAAGAGCGGGACACCTGAATACTCTGTCTCGGCTGAGGGATTGTGTGGAGTTCAAGACACCGCTCGCCGTTGAGTTCCCGGACAAGACGCTCCAGTACGATGCTGAACTCACGCCGCATCCAAAGCGGGTCCATGTCGGCAAGTTGCAGGGCCGAGCGAATACCAAGTTTACGCATCTTCGGGACAAGCCGCCGCCCGATTCCCCATACTTCCCCGATCTCCATTTGTTCCAGAGCGGCCCTCCGCTTATCAACATCGACAAGGCTACAAGTTCCGTCACCCTTTTTGGCAAGATCATTGGCGACCTTCGAGAGAGTTACTGTGGGACCAAGCCCAATGGAGACCGGTATCCCCGTCCAGCGTTTCACGGTGCTTGTGATTTCGTGCAGTAATGAATCGATCTCTGAGTGCTTGACACCCAAGCCGGTAAAGTCCATGAAACTTTCGTCGATGGAATAGATTTCAACGTTCGGTGTCCACCGGGTCAAGGTTCGCATAACACGGTTGCTCAGATCGCCATACATTCGGTAGTTCGAGGAGAAGGCGGTGACAAGTCCGTGCTCTACCAGCCTTTTGATTTTGAAGTACGACTCACCCATTGGGATACCGAGTTTTTTGGCCTCCGGTGATCGTGAGACCACAACGCCATCATTGTTGGAAAGGACGACGATGGCCCTGTTGCGCAAATCAGGGCGAAAGAGTTTTTCACAAGAGACAAAGAAGCAGTTGCAATCGACCAGGCTGTACAAGTGAAGAGGGATAATATCGTTTGGCATCACTTCACCTGAAAGATTTGTACGTTCCGGTTACGACGCCCCAGACTTCAAAGTCCATGCTGTCGGTGAGCGTAATCTTTCTGAACTTCGGGTTTTCGGCGACGAGTTCCGTGCGGCCATGATGAATCACCAGACGCTTCACTGTGAATTCTCCGTTGAGCACCGCCACCACAATATCACCGGAGGCAGGTTCAAGGCTTCGGTCCACCACAAGCAAATCGCCGTCAAATATCCCTGCCCCGGTCATGGAATCGCCGGAGACCCGCATGAAAAACGTTGAGGCCGGGTGCCTGACGATATGGGCGGCAATGTCCAGAATCTCTTGCGAGTCCTCCGCCGGAGAAGGAAACCCTGCCGGTATCACCGACTCCGCCATTGCAATCGAAAGCGGTTGCTTCCCCTGGGCCGGGGTCCAGATCGCCTTGATTCGGGTGTCGTCTTTTTCTTTCACGGTCATTGGTTGCCTTTTCGTATGGGATCGCAATGCAACTTCGTATGGGATCGCAATGCAACCGCATTATACGCCATAGCAGGAGGCATTGCAACCGGCTCGTCAAATTGCGTCAAAAACGATTCACCAAGTCTGCTTGTCCAAAATTGGTATCGGTTCCACGAATGCCGTATGCCGGGAATCCCCAGCACTTCCAATGTGAAGGCAAAGAGTTTTTATTCATCGTCGGATTCATCTCGCGTGATCAACTCGATTTCGAGTTTTTCAATTTTTCTCATTTCTTCCTCATATAGAAAGATGCTAACATTATTTTCCAAATGCGTGGCAAACACCTTTGCCTTTTGACACAGTTCCTTTGCCTTTTTTACATTATCTCGTCGGACATATATTGAACACAGATTTGAAGCACACATAAAATATACGGTTTCAAATCTACTTAACCATTCAAAAAAACTACCATCTGAACAAAGTATAAAGTCTGTCCTTTGGTGCACCCAAGAGGGATATAAGATTGTCGGGCAAATTTCTTTGTTCTCTATTTTGTTCTCAAGAAATGTTAATATATTTTCAAAGTATTTTTGTCCGCGACTTAAATTTCTTTCGATAACTTCTCGGTCCGTTAATTGTGGGGTAATGTCAACTGTGTAGTACAAGTAGCTAATTATTTTTTTGAACGCCCCATAATATGCGTCAGATTTTCGCAACATCATATCTTCGCAAACCTCAATCGCCTTTTCCACGAAAACATCTGTTGTGGTTTTATCTTGATAATCCTCTTGAAACCACGCATAATTTTGAGCGATCTCAATATCTAAATCAACTAATAATGATCCGTAGACATCTATAGCAGATTCATATTTTTCTTGGCAAATATCGAGAGCTTTTTGCAAGGCGGAGATAGACTTATTGGCATTGTCTAATGAATAAAAACCTATTTCTCTAGCTTCGATAATCCAACTCATACGATATTGCTCTGCTAAGGCAATTAGACACCGTGCATATTCTCGATTATATGTCTCTGGGTCAATATCAGATTTTTCGATGAGTTCAAATACGGCTTTTGCCTCTTCATATTGTTGAATAGATTCTAAATTCTTTTTTTCGGTGGCGAACAAATGAGCCAAAGATATATGCGCTAGTGCCAATGTTTTATTTGTAAACTCGTTATATTCTTGTGCACGTTTCTTTTCTTCATCCAATGACATTGTAAAATATATTTCAGCAATCGCAGGGTCATCTTGTTCCAACGCGAATTGTCCAAAATTATGATAAGCAAGGCTTAAACTAAAACTTTGTTTTTTACTGTTCTCCTGATTCTCAATATGTCTGATGGCTTCCAAGTACAATTCTTTTTGGATTTCAACCCTTTTTTCCCAGCCTGCGATCAATGCTGTCGTGTTGATGGTTGTGGCGATATCGCCATGAGGAACAGTAACGCTGTTTACGAGAAGTCCTGCGATTAGAGCGAAAGATGTCAAGGCATAAAATTCCGCCACAAAAATCCCGTTGTCTACAGGATATAATACGAGTGTTTTGTCTCCTTGTTCAATTTTATCATAAACTTGTCGTATATGAAAACCAAAAGAATTGCTATTATCAAGCATTTCGTACATTTTTGGAAATCCAATTTCGTTGAAGTTTATAAAACATCTACCATTCTTGACTATCAAGGCAACAACCCCAATCATTTGCACCTGAATATCCGAAAGAAAAAACCAGTCGGAGTGGTCTTCACTTATTCTGTTTTCCTTCGAATTTATATACGGCTCGGCATCGAACGCAAAAAATTGCGCAACCGTATCCATAAATCTCGAAAGTTCAATCGTTTCTTCGTCAGAAAGCCGTGTTTCTGCCAAGTTCTCCCAGCAACTCAAACCACTTTTAATCGCCAAAAAACCTTTGCATGTGCAGTGTGAAACGTGTAAACATTTGGCAGCTAGTCTACCGTAGGCTTTTGCAACTTCAAGCGAATATGGGGACGTGTCTTTCTCAAGTTTTTTAATAATGCGTTCTTCCACATCAATGGCTTTTGACGCTTTATGCCTAGCATTCAAGTATTCAAGATACCTTCGATGCGCCGAAAAGTCCAAGTCATAGTTTGCTTCAACCCGAAGTGCAATCTCAAAGCACTCTTCAATGATTTCGTCGAGAGCGTCATATTTGGTTATATCGCCAAGTTCGTTGAACGACGAGATAAACCGATTCACCACACGTTGTGCAGTATCGGCTCCAACGTTTAATTCGCAAGCAAATGCAAGCGTACGCAAGGCATTATCAAGCCGTTCCTTTACTTTGGTTGCATCATCATTTTTTACAGTAGTTTTGAATTTAAAACCTAAACTGACTTGTTCTTGTAATTTTTCTATTGCAGATAATACTTCGTCCGTTCTATCGGCTCTGGAAAAAAGTTCGGGATCATATTTTTCCAATAATTCTCGGTTAGAATTGTCAAACAAAATTGTTTCAATATCATCCCAAAACAAAAATCTTATTGGGAAAGCATATTTTTTAGTGGCATTTAATGTTGATACAAATTTTTCAATATAACTATCTCTTTTAAGGGCGGTCATTACCACAAACGTATCAACGGTAAACGCTGTATTTGCCAATTCAATGTCTTCCACAATGGTGTCCAGAAGAATTCGATGTGTTGGCGGCTTTCGTGGGTCATAATTCTTGCATTGCGCTACTATTCGTTTTCCGTTATCAAGATCGCAATAAATATCAATTCCATCTTGCCGTTGTCCACTACAGCCAAGGCGTGAAAAAGTATCCTCAAAGGGCGAAGAGGATTTGTTGTACTGTTTTATCAGTATATCTCGGCATAAACTTTCAAATTCATCTGGTGATTTTGTTCCTCGAAGTCGCCCTGTATATGATGTCGGCATATCAAAACCCTCCTAGTTATAGCGTCAATATTACGTCGATGAGCACTTGTTTTTGGCCGAAGCCGATGGTGCTACTGCTTTACACGATCCCAATTCTACATTTCAGTTCTCAGCATTTCAAGAGGCCGTAAATGGATTTCCAACCCCCCCACTTTCCCCACCCCCGTTTCCACCGATAAACCGGCGGCTTTTGGGCGACAACCTTTCTTTTACTCTTTGCCCTATCAAACGCCGGTTTTTAGTAACAGCAGGTCATTTTCGAACACCTCGTTCCAGAAATCGCTTTCTTCCGGTTCGGAGAAATTGATCCATTCATCGCCGAAAATATCATCGTCAGCCCAAACCAAGTCCGAGAAGGCGATGTTATCGGCTTTTTGTCCTGAACTTCGCAATTGGTCCAAGTCAAGCATCTGCCTCTGTCGCATCGTTTCGGCAAGGTCAGCAAGGTAGTTTTCAATACGGTTTTCACCTGCGAACGGCAAAGGAGCGGCGAAGGACACCATCGCCGGTTCTTCGAGGAGCGAGAATTCCTGCGTATCAAATCCAAAGGCCAATTCCGGTTCAACCCAAGCGAAACTCTCTACAACAAGCGGTTCCACTACCCTTTCCTTGATCGTGTAGGTGCCGATGGTGATGGTGTTGACCACTCCGTCAAAATCGGTGGTCTTAATCGTCACCGAGTACGTTCCCGCTACGCAGAAATAATGTGTAACGTTAATCCGGCTTCGCGGTCCGCCGAGAACCACTGTGTTCTCCGAGCCGTCCCCCCAGTTGATTTCCCAGTCCTTGATCGGGGCGGATGAAATTGATACCGCCGAGAATTCCCAGTAGGTCAGGGTTTTTGCAAACAACTCGCCTTCAGTTGGAGCGGAAATCTCGTACACCGGAGCCACCGGAACAAAACTCGCACTGGCGGGAGCGATGGTGGTGTTATACCAAGTCTCAGCACTACCGGTTTTGGTCCAAATATCTTTGTACTCGTCGTCGGAGAAGTTTTTGGAAATGTCCGTTGTTCCTTGAAGCGTCACCGTGCCTGTATTATTGCCCAGGCCACCGCCGAGCTTGTGGGCGGTGTTATTCTTGACAGGAACATCGATCAAGGTCAAGTTGCCAGCGTTGCCAATTCCACCATAGCCTTGTTTGGCCATGTTTTCCTCGATTGTACCTTTTTCGCCGCCGATGATCGTCATGGTGCCGTGATTGGAGTTACTGACACCTCCGGCCCATTCCGCAGAGTTGCGTGCGACGAGGCAGTTTTCGATGGTCGCTTTCCCTTCGTTCGAGAGACCGCCACCGGAAAATAGTGGTGCTTTGTTGTTGGTGATTTCACCACCGGTCACAAACAATGTACCGGCATTGTAAACACCACCTCCAGAACCGCCTGATACCGCTCCGCCTGCCACAGGTACAGGGGCCATTTTGTTGCCGGTGATGATGCAGTCTGTTATCGTAGTGATACCGCTTTGGACATAAACCCCGCCGCCGTAAGAGTGGGAGGTGTTGCCAGAAATGGTGCCGCCGATGATCGTTGTGGTTCCGGTACTCGCAATGCCGCCACCGCGTTTGGCTTCGTTACCAGTAATATCGCAATCATACAGGTACAATTCTCCGGCGTTGCTGATCGCACCACCGTTGCCGTCCGTGACACCGCCGGTGATCGCTAGGCCAATCAGAGTGACCGTGACACCGGAAGCGATATTGAAAACCCGCGAGTTTCCGGCGGCCTTGATGATGAACGACGCACCGACGGATTGGATGGTGATGCTCTTGTCGATGAAAAATTCACCGTCGAGGAGTTCCAGGATGACGGGTGCCTCCAGGTCCAACAGGATGATGTCACCCGGACTGGCATACAGGATCGCTTCTCGAAGCGAGATATGTCCATCGAACTCATCAACAACATCATCCCAAGTCGTAACAATAATCGAAGGGAATTCCGGCTTGTCGGTGGTCGCCTTGAGCGTCGTCGCCGACACCGCAGCATAATTCTCTGATTCAAGTTCCGTCTCCGTATTGTAAGCGTAAATCCGGTAGTAGTATGTCGTCTTGGCCGTCAGCTCCGTATCGGCGAAGAACAGGTCTTCCACCGATGCAACCAGGACGAACTCTTCCGTTTCCGTGGTGCTACGGTAGATGTTGTACAGATCGGTATTTTCGGAAAGTTCCCAGGAAACAAGAATCTCGCTTGAAGAAGTCGCCTCGGCGGCGGCATTTGCCGGTGCATCGGGAGGCGTCTCTTCGACATCAAGCGTCGTCACCGTATCGCTCGTGAGTCGTATCGCCTCCGTGAAGCCGACGTTGTCGGTCGCCACGGAAACAAAAGCGTAAGTTTTCCCATTTTGACCGGTGAATTCGGCGGAGGTTTCGGGGGTTTGCTTTTGCCACAACTCATACTCGCCGCCATCGACCGAGACGTAAATATCGTAGTAAGCGATCCCGGAACCGATGTCATTCCCTTCCCAGGAGGCCGTGAACCGTCTGGTGTCAGTGATTTCCGGAAGTGCAATGACCGAACTGGTCGGAGTATCCTTATCGATCGTCAGCCTGCATTCCTTATCGGGATCGGTTCCCTTCGACGGATCGTGCGGGTCGATCTGGTTGGTGTAAATAATCTCGTCGAAATCGAATTGGATTTTGGCGACGGATTTTATGGTGTCATTTGTGACAAGACCGCTCTTTGTGTTAACGACGTAGCTGAGGAAGCCCATGCCGCGGAAATCGACGGGGTTTTTGCTTGCATCCAGCAGCGTCGGAAGCAAAAAGCCGACATTGACATCAAACGGCGGCAGGCCCCACGGAGATTCGGGATCAACCGTCTGAAACGAGGCGTAAATGCGACCGGTCGTCAAATCGATCCCCGCGAGCACTTCGACGTGAATCATGACCGGTTCGTCGCTTCCGAGAGGTGTCACCGTCATTTCGACGATTTCGTTGACCGACCAGGAACCGGCGGGCAAAGCGACATAAACATCCGCAAAACCAAAGCCGGTGAACTCCAAAGTGCTCCACTCAAGGTTTTTGTCGAGGTACTGCTCAATATCAACCCGCTGCGCCGGGGCGGTGGCGATGGCATCATTTTCAAAATGAATCTCATAAGCCAGCGTCTCACTGCCAATAATCCAACCATCCTCACCGTAACCGTAAGGACCTCGAATCTCGTTCGGGTCAACAGAGCGGGGAACCGATGCTCCACCACCCGGAGGCCCCGGCGGCGGAACCGGAGGAGGCGGCGGTGGCGGCGGGGTTGGACATTGAGTAATAGATGACGCCATTGCTACAATGCCGGTTGGGGAGTCATCGCTCATCGCACCTGCTATGGTCTCTGGAATTGAAACGCTTTCAACAAAAATGTTAATGTTGTTATAAAGTTGTGATTGTAGGGCATTTGATTGTGTCTGTTGAGAACCAAAGAGAGAAGGACTAATAAGTAGAAGCCCAAAAGGAACAGTCACTGGAGCTAATTCTGGTTGAAATACAGTTAGACCAAGTAATCCTACACCTAATACTAGGTCAAGGCCAAGCATGAAATTGCCGATATCTCTGGTTCCGGGAGGGCCGGCGGTATTTTTTGCCCGATCATTTTGCATCGTACCCGGTTCAAAGACAGGTTGGGGGTTAGGTTTAGGGGGATCTTGATCGTCATCATCCTTTTTCTTTTTCTCATTCTTTTTGTTATTATCATTAGGATCAGGATTACAATTAGTATTAATACCAATATTGCCACTTGGATCAATATACCTCATTGGTGAATTGATAGCATATTGGTAGAGGTTAATTCCGCCGCCAAGCCCTATCGGGTCTTCACTCACAAACCTGCCAAGGGCGGGATCATACCACCTTGCCCGCATGGAGATGAGGGAATCGTTCATACCCGTGGCGACGCCGAATTCGCCGACGAATTGGAACGGGTTGCTAATCGCTTCGTTTTTGTAGAGCGAACCGCCGTAAGGGTCGTAGGCGTATTGATTGACGACACCACCGGCGGCGTCGGTCATTACGACAGTGGAGCCGAGGTGATCGTAGCCGTAATAGGCGGCGTTTCCGGCACCGTCCGTTTGACTGAGCAGGCCGTAACCGTAAGCGTAAGAGGCGATCAGGTTCCCTTCGCCGTCGTAAGCCGCCGTAATCGAACCGAGACCGAAAATGTCGTAAACATAGTGAATCTCTGCGACGACTGTATCGCAATTGGTGAAAAAGGGATTTTTCTTCCTCCGTATAATTCGCTCGTAACATGGGGGCCTCCTTGCTTGATGAAATCCAAAGGAGACAGTATAATCAAATTTCAAATCCTCGGAAATACCAATTTATTGACGTTTAATGGTATATATTGATCCTTGCCATTTGGTATAAACGTCTCGGAAACCGGCGTTTTTGGGTCAGGTGGAATGGTTTGGTACTGAGTATTTCTGGTCAGGGTGTGTCGGTTTGTCAGGATTGTGCATAACCAACCGACCCGCATTGAGCATCCGGCGGATACAGTTTCGGATATTATCTGCCCCTCTTCCAAGAAGGTGCCCCAACTGCTCGCGGTTCAACGGTTGCCAGCGACACAAATCTTCGATAAGGGCATCCATTTCTGTCGGACTTGCCCGTTGGCCCAATTGGGTGATCCGGTCGGCAAGGTCTTGAGGTAACGTTTCCAGCTTGGGTATTAAGGACTCCAGCTTGGGTATTAAGGGGTCTGCCTTAGGTATTAACGCCCCTTTCCCACGCGGCGTTTTCGCTTGGGTTTTAAGTTCTTTCTTCTTGTTTTTCAATAGGTTACGTGCATGGTCACCCTTTTGAGTCGGCATAGGCATTAAGGAATCGGCGGTCGGTTCGTTTCCGTGAACAGCTTGGGTATTAGCACTAATTTTGTCGTCATTCTGAGGAAGGGAATCCAAAAAACGCTTGCCGGGGATATAGTAGGTTTTATTGCCACGTCCCTGTTGTTCAAGCAGGCCGAAGTCACGCAATTTTCGCAGGTGGGTACTTGCGGCCAGTGTGTCGAGTTGATGGGTCAATCGATAGGCTTCATTGTCGATCTGGCCAAGTTCCTTCAGAAGCACCAATGTTCTGGCATCATCTTCGCTTAAATCACAATCCTTGAAATTGGCAAGCCACTTGATGTCCTCCTCCCCCATAAAGTGATGCGTAAATAATGTCACAGCAAATGAGTCCTTGTATCGGTCAGACTCGAAAAGCGGCGTTGTCAGGTTGGCATTTGCCATCTGTTCCCGCATAATTCGGATACCGGCCCCCTTGGTTTCAGCAAGGTTACATTCGTGCAGGATTGCCGCGATTTTTTCATTACGGTTCACCGATCCGCTTGTGCCCAGTTCGGCATCCGGCTTGAGCGAACAACCGGGATTACGAACCTCAATGCGGTTTGTGTAACGAATAATTTGAATAGGTTGCCGGGTACGGTAGTTCCGGTGCATGAGGGCATTGACGATGGCCTCACGAATGACCTGCTCCGGTATGAGAGGGACATCTTTGCGATAAATCGCGTCCGGCTCGAATACGGCGGAGACCGGAATATCGGCCATGACAGTGCTGATAACCCTGGGAATCAGCATGAGCAACGGGCCTCGCATTTCCACGGTTTGGAAACGCACTTCCGAGGTCGGTACCCAGCGGCGTCCATTGATTCGGATGTAATCAACACGAGCCATCGGCATTTCCCGTCGAAGGGCGGTGTCTTTACCGAAGGAAAGCAGACCGCAAACGGTGGTCAATCTGTTTTTACCGGAAGGGATCACTGCCCTCAAGGACTGGAGTAACTCGATGTTGGACCAGGTCAGTTCCGTCGCATGAGGATTAACGGACGCTCGGCGGCGACGATAGCTTTCCAGTGCATCCTCAGAAATATCGGTACTGAAATTAACCGTTTCCATTACGGTATCTTCATAAGGTTTGCCGGAACGGTTTTGGTAGAAAATTTCAATATCCGCATCGGTACAATGTACGTCACTTGCTCCTACCCGGCGAAAAGCACCGCGTGGGATGCCCAGGTCCTTGATATAGACAGGCTTGTCGGCACTGGGCGATTCGGGAATGAACACGACGACAACACGTTTATCACCGAACGCCTCCACCATAATTTCCGGGCGAATGGAAACATTGAATTTTTGCGAGCCGCACTGCGTGACGAGATCGTTTTGAAGTTTGTCTGGATTATCAACACCGACAACCCGGTAGCCCTGGCCGAGCGGGTTATCCTCTTCAGCCACGCCAAGCAAAAGATACCCGCCGCCAAGTCCCGGCTCGTTCGCATAGGCACAAACCGTTTGCAAAATACTCCGACCGATTTCACTGCCGGTCTTTGCTTCGATGGGAAGTATTTCGCTTGCCGCTTGCAGGCGTTCGAATAGTTCTTGGAACGATGGCATGGTCATTGATTGTTTGCAATACTGCAATGGCTAAAAGCCGCTAAAATTTATGTTTCAGAGTTGACTTCTCATCCTTCGTTTAATCCGTCGTTTCGGTGTTCTTGAAATATTTGCCACCAAACCGGCTTGTTAAGAACATGCCACAATACAGGGTAGACCACTTCAAACCCTTCGCTGAACATAACAGAGCCAAGGCTACGAAATTGTTCCGCAAAAAGGAACGGTGAAACGGAAGCGAACAGTTTCAATGATTCCATGTCGTCCGTTTGTTCTATCGCCAGAATAGCCTCCTCCAGTAACCGACCACCATTTTGCTGGATGATGGCCAGTAGGAGTTTTCGCTGACTGTTTCCTGTCGGGTCGGTCAGGCATCCCCCTTCCTCCATATCGGAAATGATTTGCTGCATTTGATCAACGTAAAAACCGATATACCGACCGAGCTTGGCAACGTTTTTCTCGCTTAGAGGTTCAGACAGTTCCGATTGAATTGATACCTCGTCTTTCATAAATTGGACAAAACGGTTGTCCGTGTCTTCGTCGTCTTCGTCTGCGGTTTCGGAATCCCTTGCTTTGGCTTCCGCTTTTCCCTGGATCGTTTGGACAAAATCCTTGATCATTTCTTCGGCTTCCAGGTTTTCCTGTAGTGCAACATGAAGTACCTTGCTGAACTTTTTCTGCTTGGCCGGTTCCCGACGAGTAAACGTTTCGAGTAAATCTTTTTCAGGGCAGTAATAATCAAAAAAGTCCGGTAGGATTGCGTTGAGAAGTGCCGTATTGATCGCGTGGACGACGTTACCTTTCATTTCGATCCAGCGTCTCAGCGTTCGAATTTCCTCACCCTGCCATTGGGAATAAGTCACAAACCCTTTGGCAAGCATTTTCAGTACATCTTCCAGATTGATGACAGGCCGCTTCTTTTTCCGTGCCTTTTTATCCGACGCCAAAGTATTGCGAAGATCAATGAGATCAAGAAATAAATCGAGATCGTCAGTCGCCTCCAGGAATGATTTCGCCAGTTCCCTGAAGCCGAGGGTCACGGTGTCATATTGCAGGAGGTCCCCTGCGAGTTTTTGCATCGTTGTTTCCCGTGATTCGGCAAGCATCCGGTGGATTCTCTGCACGGTGGTGCCAAGAAAACGCTCCTCGAAGCGGTTCATTGTCGTCGGGATGTCACCACAAACCCCTTCAATTCGATTCCATAACCGAGCGGCATCAAGGCAAATTGGTGACAATATCTCTTCCTCATACAAAGACGATAACCATTCACGGCCAAGGTTACAAGCGTCCGGGCATAAATCACCCCACGCGAAAGAATGCAGAGGAAAGCAATGTTCAGCCAGTGTTACAACGGCAACAACGGCATGGTGATAAGGATAACCTTGCGTTTTTTCATTGAAAATTTGTACACCTGACAAGGGAACATTCCCATTCTCTTCCGCAAAATCCTGGAACACACAAAAAAGGGGATCATCATTTGGCGGAGGGTTATCCTGTTTCAGGCGTTTCCATTTTTGCTGATAGTATTCAAGGTTACGATAAAGCCGGACCGGACCGCCAAAGATCAACGACTCCGCGTCACCCGCAATTTCCCAGTATTCACCATGCTTGTCGGAAGCCGTTAGCTTGTCCGTCCATATCTTCTGATTCCCATAAGGCGTTTTACGCATTGCAGCCCGAACAAGACGTAAGGGAAATTTCTGAAGCAATCGAAGTGAATCACACCAGAAACTGTCCCATTGGTCGGCGGCGATGGTCGGTGTCAAATTGAGTGAAACGTATAGGCCCATTGTCTCTATTGAAATGCTTGTGATTGCTTATTGTGGTGTAATCCGGTTGGAGTGACTTGGCCGCTTATACTGTAAAACGTCAATAGGATGGCATCTTTCCGCCTGCGATTTTACGCTCATGGGATCACTTGAAAGAGAATGGATTTTATCGGAGCGGCTTGAATGAATACTTCCAACGGACAAAACTCAGTATACGCCAATTTTGGAAGATTTCAAGGTCGGGACAAGCCGCTGTTCGTAAGGCCGTTCATTCCCTGAATACTGCCCTGAAACAGTTGAATTTTGGCTGGATCGTTCGGGGAGAGCGAAAAGGCGTTTACCATTTGGTTCCGTTTTCGCGGTAACGCTAAAGTAACGCAAACAATATCGGAATCGAAAAGATAGATTTTCGAAAAATATTTTCGTCTCCAGGTACGAAATTTACGGCACCTTATCTCTATTCAAAAAGTTTTTTTCGTTGGTAACGCAAAAGTAACGCAAAAAACAATTTTGCAATGTATGATATAACAATGTGGCTAAGCAAGCCGACGGTAAGATGAATTTCGCGACACGTCGAAGTGGGACTTCAATACAATGAGAGATACGATTTTGCGGATGTTGGCAATGGCGATGAATCATTCTGGTGCGGCATCGGATTTGGCATTGACTCGATAATCACCACCCTAAAAGTACAAGACATTCCGTAAAATCAAGGAATGGAGATCATGGATTGAAAATGCTCTCTTCCACAGCATTATCGCTATTTGGCATCCAGGCAGCTAAAAAAAATATAATCGCCCCTCGGAGTGACGGCGACTCCGAGGGGCGGGTGAAAGGTATGCTTTCATTCTTCCCAAAAAGCAAGAGGCTGAGAAAGTTTATTTCGACTACCATCCGTTCACTATTCAATGAATTGTGCCAAAGTCCAGACAGACGAGACACCGCTCATCAAGTTGAAACCAGTTTTGCGGAGAAATCATTTCGGCTCTTCTCCACTCCATCACTGTTGAAGTGACGCGCCAAGCATGATTTTGGCATTCTCATATCCTTGTTCCGCCGCCTTGCGAAACCACTTGACTGCTTCAGTCTTGTCCTCGGCAATGCCATCACCATTGAAGTAACACATGCCAAGATTATACTGAGCAACCACATGTCCCTGCTCTGCCGCTTTGCAAAACCACTTGACCGCTTCGGTTTTGTCCTCGGCAACACCGTATCCGTGAAAAAGGCAGGCACCAAGATCGTGTTGGGCATCCACTTGTCCCTGTGCTGCGGCAATTCGCCACCATCGCACTGCTTCTGCTTTGTCCTCGACAATACCGTCGCCGTGGAAAAGGGTAACGCCAAGAAAATTCTGGGCAACCGCATGTCCCTGTTCCGCCGCTTTGCGAAACCACTTGACCGCTTCTACTTTATTCTTGGCAATACCGTTGCCGTGGAAAAGGCTAACACCAAGATAATGCTGAGCATCCACTTGTCCACTTTCGGCGGCGATTCGCACCCACTTAATGGCTTCTGCTTTGTCTTTACCAACACCATTCCCTTTTGAGTAACACTCGCCAAGTCGTCCTGCTGCCAAAGCATTACCCCGTTCCGCCGCTTGATGCCACCACCAAATTGCCTCTACTTTGTCCTCGTCAACACCATTTCCCTGGAAAAGGGTGAGGCCGAGATAATACTGAGCAACCGCATGTCCACGTTCTGCGGCGATTCGCCACCACCTCACGGCTTCTGCTTTGTCTTCGGCAACACCATCACCGTTGAAGTAGCAAACGCCCAATTTCGCCGAGGCCAGAGCGTCACCCTGTGCCGCCGCCCTGCGCCACCATTCGATAGCCACCTTCAGATTCTTCTCAACACCCCAGCCTTCGGCATAGCACTGGGCAAGATAACCTTGTGCCGGTTCATATTCCTGTTCTGCCGCTTTGCGAAACCATTTGACTGCTTCGGCCTTGTTCTCTTCTACACCATCGCCATTATAAAATGTAAGGCCAAGATTATACTGGGCAGGGGCGTACTCCTGTTCAGCCGCTCTACGCCAACACATAATTGCTTCGTTCTTGTCCATTTCGACACCGGAACCGAGCATATAGCATTGACCAAGATTTAGCAGTGCCTCCATGCTTCCCGCTTCAGCCGCTTTTTGATTCCACTTGACGGCTTCCTTCTGATCCTTTTCAACGCCCAAGCCTTGGGAATAGAACATGGCCAAGTAGGTCTGGGCTGGTACATATCCCTGTTCTGCCGCTTTGCGCCACCACTTGACCGATTCAGTCTTGTCCTCGTTGACACCATCGCCTTTTGCGTAACGAAGGCCAAGATTAAACTGTGCCGCAGGGTTATTTTTCTCCGCTTCCTTTTTCAATACGTCAAGGGGAGTGTTTTCATCAATTGTAATGGATTCGTTTGTGGACATCATAATTACTAACCGAATCATACCGTAATATCCGCTTTTATGCAATATCAGTTTTTACTACGGCTTTTTGTTTACAGTTTGAGTTTATTGCATTTGTTGAATTATTTTTTCGGAAGCCCGTTTATAATAGACTTTTGGAGCAACCCAGTTTCCATTAACAAATTGGAAACGACTTCTTCGCCCTTTGTCGTTTCAATCATGTACCCTCTCAAAGCGTACAATAACATAAGTGCATTGCAATGATTAATCTCAGCCAACTCATTTATCACCAGCACAGCCCGGCTTACATCGAACTCATCTAAATCGGTTGTTTTTCTATGGTCAGAGCGAATCGCTCTACAAGCGAATGATTGCTTACATCGACAAACACCACTTTGAGATTTGCGGTGACGCTTATGAGGAATACCCCTTGAACGAACTCTGCATCGCCGACGATGCCCACTATCTCATGCGGGTAATGATTACTGTACGGGAGAAAAAACAAAAGTAACGACGACTTTCCTCACCCTTAAAAAAAAAGCCACCCCAAAAGAGGCGGCTCTCCAATTCACCCAAGCGGGATCGTCAGCATCAGGAGGATCAGGACCAGGTCCAAGAGGTAGCTCCAGATCGACCTTCCGGCGACCGCCTCCACCATACCCGTCCCTGCCCAGGCGGTGGTAGTGAACAACAATGCCCCGCCGAGCAACAACACAACAGCAACGATTTTCGCGGCGGTTCTTGAGCGGCCTCCGGTGGCGTACATGACGCCGAGAATTGACGTTACAATCATACCACCATAAACTTGCCAGGGGATATGACGAGTTCGCTTTGGAACGGCGGAGTCGTAATTTTGCACAATAACCGGCGGCCCGGAGGCGACGGCGACCGCCCCGTCAACGAAAACCTCCGGGCAGGCCGCCGCCGTGACGAGGACAGTGCCGGTGGTGATGGCAACCTTGTTACGCCAGAAGAAGTTGCTTGCTTCTTCGCCGAGTTTGATGAGACGTGATGCCCTGCTTGCCGCCTGGGTCGTTGCGACCAGGCCGACAACAAGCACCGCCACTCCCAGGATCAAAAATAATTTTCGCACAGTTCCCCCTTTCTGCTAAAGTTATTGGTACAAAAACCGGAATGCTCACACATGGAACAATTCCACGAAGGCCGATAATTGAAAACGCCGCGATCCAACGCCTCCAGATATTCTCGCACGATATTGAAGAAACGTTCAAAATGTTCATCGCTTCTCGGCGGAAACCGATGCGTTACGATTTTCGGAGACTTGGTCTTGACGAGTTGCCTGACTTGCAATTCCGACTCGTCGTAACCATAAAACGCCCGAACCAGATAAGCGTAAGCGGTCAATTGAAGTTCATGCTGTAAATCGCAGTGCGAAGCGGAAGCCGCTGTTTTGAAGTCTACGATAATCGGACCATATTCGCCTTCGAGAACAAGGTCGATGACACCAACAAGCGGTATCCCGATGTCGTCCCCTGTTGCCGGGTCATACAATCCTGTCTCGAATTTTCGTTCGACAAGAAGCGGCTTTTCCTCGGCGATACTGACTTCAGAAATGTACGCCGTCACCAGATCGTTGACCTGATTGCGACATTTCGTTTCATGGTCAGTGTCGTCGAAGTAACATTGTTCCGCCTCCATGATACGCTCCCACGCCTGTTCGACAAACGCCGGAACATCGTGAGGTGTCATATACGCACCAACCATAGCGCAACGGTAAATCGCGTCCAAGACTTCGTGAACGCACTTGCCGACAAACAGGCTTGGAGTCGGTGGTGTTATCTCACCATCGATATAACGCCGACGAAAAGCAAGCGGGCATTTCATCCAAAGGTTGAGTCTTGATGCTGAAACATAATCCCAGATCATCGGCTCCGCCTGCGTTTCGCTCAGGAATTCCATCAGTGAAAGCGTCATGCGAGTCCCCCTTTTCCCGCCTTGGCCTCCTTCATGGCGTCAATCAGTTTGCTCGCTTCCTGCGACGAAAGGTTTGCCGAACTCTTTCCGTATGTCGCCTGACAGTATTCGTCGAGTTTCTGTGCAGTAAGTCCTTTGATCCCCTTTGACAGCTTGCCGATAAAGTCAAGCTGTTTCGGCGAGACCGGGAAGCGATTATCATTACGATCCGGTGACGAATTACGATACTCCGTCTTCGGTGGTGGTGTCGGGCGATTGTCTGCCTTGTTCCGGTGATTCGCCAGCTCATCCTCGACCGCCGAGCGACAGACCAAATCAAATCTGTGAAGGTAACGCTATCGGACTTTTGCCCTGATTGGTCCAGGTCAAGCATCTGCCGCTGTCGCATTATCTCCATGAGGTCCGAAAGGTAATCTTCCGTAAATCGGCTTTCGCTTGTGAACTGCATCGGAGCGGCGGCATATACTTCCACTGGTGCCTCAAAGGAAAACTCTTGTATGCCCAGTTCCGGTCCAAAGGAAGCGGCTACGGCGAGCGGTTCAATCACTCTTTCCTTGACCGTGTAAGTGCCGATGGTGATCGTGTTGACTACCCCGTCAAAATCGGTGGTCTTAATCGTCACCGAGTACGTTCCTGCTTCACGGAAATAGTGCGTAACTGAAATTCTACTTCGCGGACCACCAAGAACCAGTGTCGGTTCCGATCCGTCTCCCCAGTTCACCTCCCAATCTTTGATGGCACTTGAGGAGATCGCCGCCGCCGAGAATTCCCAATAGGTCAGGGTTTTCGCAAACAACTCGCCTTCAGTTGGAGCGGAAATCTCGTACACCGGGGCCACTGGAACAAAACTCAACCCGGTAGGAACGACAAGAGTGTTAAACAGAGTCTCCGCAATTTCACGATTAGTCCAAACATCTTGGTACTCATCACCTGAGGCGTTGTCAAAGATGTCAGTCGTTCCATTGAGTAGCACCGCACCCGTGTTATTGCCCAGTCCACCACCAAGTTTCCGGGCGATGTTCTCCGTGACAATGGTGTTGGTCAAGGTCAAGTTACCGGCGTTACCGATCCCACCGTAACCTTGATTGGCCTTGTTTTCTTTGATCGTAGCTCCGGTGATTGTCATGGTGCCGGAATTGGAATTGCTGACGCCACCGCCCCATTCCGCTTCGTTATCTGAAATGATGCAATCATCGAGTTCTGCCCGGCCTTCATTGTAGAGACCGCCACCGCCAAACAAGAGGGCGGTGTTGTTGGTGATTTCGCCACCGGTCAGGTAAAGTGTGCCGCCGTTGTAGATTCCACCGCCGAAGCCGCCTGACATCGCTCCGCTGGGTAGTTTGACTCCTACCATCGCGTTACCTGAAATCGTGCAATTTTCTATCGTCGTGGTGCCTCGTTGGATGTAAACACCGCCACCGTAGGAGGTTGAGGTGTTACCCGATATGGTGCCGCCGATGATTGTTGTCGTACCGCTACTGGTGATCCCGCCTCCGCGACGGGCCGAGTTCCCTGTAATTTTGCAGTCAATCAGGGTCAATCTTCCGGCGTTGTTGATCCCGCCGCCGTCGCCTGTGGTGTTGCCATTGGTAATCGCCAGCCCGGCCAAAGTAACCGATGTACCAGAGGCGACGCTTACTACCCGCGATTTTTTGGCGGCGTCGATGGTAATACCCGTTCCGATGCCGTCAATGTTGATGCTTTTATCGATAAAGAGTTCGCTACCGCCAAGCGTGATGGTTTTTCCGTACAGTTTCGAGGCAAACGTGATAATGTCACCTGACTCGGCATAGAGTATTGCTTCTCTGAGCGAGATCAAGCCATCATTCGGGTCAATAACATCGCTCAAGGTCGTGACGATGGTTGACGGAGTTTCCGGTGTCGGCTCTTTTTCACTTACCGCAACTTCAACAAAAACGACACCATCCTCCGGTATCAGGTTGTAGTCCGGTGTCGGCCAATTGACCTCGATTTCAAAGACGGCTTTACCCGTTGGCGCTTCCGCCTTGACGTTGAAATTCAAACTGAGCAACTCCACAAGCGAGTCGGTGCCGGGCCAGTTGAAGGAATGATCGTTCCACCCGATGGTGATGGTATTTTGTAACGAATTATGAAATAAGGAGCCGACAGGAAAAGGGAAATTCGTTGATCCTGCCGGTTGATACTCCACATAGACAGGGTCGTAATGAACAATCAAACTGATTCCCCAGGCCAAACGATCTTCCGCACGGTCGAGAATCTCGTGGTACACTTTTAAATTGAGAGGAGTTCCCGGTTCGGCGGTGGTGACGTTCGTGCTTGCAGTAATCCGCTGTGTCGGCATTTCGGAAGCGGAAGCCGTGAACAGGTCCATTGTTCCCGTCGCGGCGATGGAAGTGGCGGATGGTGCCATAACGCTCGAAGGCCCGGTATTTGCAGGCAGGACGCTTTCGATATAGGAAATGATTTCCGTTGCGGTTTTTCGCGTCGAGTTGCTTGTGACGAGATATTGCGTCAAACCTTCCCCGGTATAACTATAAAGATAGCGCAACAGCAAATTTGCATCGACCGGGGTAACATTGCCATCGCCGTCTATGTCGAAGATGCTGCGATTCTCTTCCAGATACCCGATGATTTCTTCGGCGGTGTCTCTTTCCGCACCGGAAGTAACAAGATATTGTGTCAAGCCGACACCAGTGTAACTATAGAGATAACGCAACAATAAATTTGCATCGGCGGGTGTGACGCTTCCGGTGCCGCTAATGTCAAGAGTGGCGTGTTTGGCAAAATTTATGGTGATAACCGGAGGCACTTCGACGCGAAAACCGACCGTCGGATAATTCACCGAGATATAGATTGGAGTGGACATGCCGAAAGGTGCGTCTTCTTTCACGAGAAAGAGGGCTTGGAGCAGGTCCACCGTCTGTTCGGTGCCCGGCCAGTTGCTTGATTGGTCGTTCCAGGCGATAATAATGATGCCTTTGGTATCTTCACGTGGTGCGTTCAGTGCGTCGGTCGTGAGATACGATTGATAGCCGGTATAAGTCAGCCAGGTCGGATCATACTCAATACGAAGCCCAAGTCCGGTGCCAAAGCGTTCCTCCTCTTTATTCAGCAATTCATGCTTGATGTCTAAAATAAAGGAACTTCCCGGCTCAACGAAGTAAGTGCCGGTCGTGGTGAAGACTTTGTGGGTCGGGGTGATGATCGTTGTTGCACTTGTTGTTGCCCAGGCGGAGGCACCGCCGGAGTTGATCGCCTGTACACGGAAATCGTAATCGGTATTCTCAACAAGCGTGGAAATTGTTACGCCGGTTTCGGTGAGGCCGGTGATGGTGGTCCAGTTGGTATCCACTCCCTTTTTGTATTGCACCACGTAACCGGTTGCATGGGTAACAGTGTCCCATCGAAGCGTCACCGAATTTTGCGTCCTGTCGGTCGGTCGGAAATTCAATGGTATTGCAGGGATTGGGGTTTGGAATTCATACGCTCCAATGTCAATCGATTCACCCACGAATCGCGGATTGCCTGCCATATCCCGCGAGTTTTCAGTCAGCCCGACGGTGTAAGCGAATTGGTTGTCTCCTCCGTTGATCGCTTGTGAACCGGGAGCGAGGCGATAATCACCATTATCGGCATCAATAAACAAAGGCAGGTCGTCATCATAAAGGAGATTGTTACCAAAATTGCCATTCCAGCGGTCAAAGGTCGTCAGATTATTGAAGCCTGTGATAGTTCCCGAATTCCCATTCTCAATAGAATCTTTGACAATAATCGTATTGTAAAGCGTCGTTGTACCGGACCAATTGAAAATCCCACCGGTAGAGTTTCCCGCGATTGTACTGTTAGTTACAGTCAGTGTATTTTCATTGTATATCCCAAAAGATGAGTTTTCTGAGATCAAGCTACTTGTGACAGTCATCCCCCCTTCGTTGTAAATCCCACTGCCGTAAGAATATGAAAAATAAGAATAATAATCAGAAGAAGAAGCGGTGTTGCCCGAAATCGTGCTGTTGGTCACCGTCAACGTACCGCTGCTGTAAATCCCACCGCCGTAAGAATATGAAGAATAATGATAATAATCATAAGAAGAAGCGATGTTGCCCGAAATCGTGCTATTTGTCACCGTCAACGAACCTGCATTTGCATTGTAAATCCC
>Ga0209628_10000510_pt1 | contig 23946 bp, 28 predicted proteins | sample TergutCu122P4_FD_187285 | JGI IMG/M metagenome (GOLD analysis project Ga0209628, IMG submission 187285) | Cubitermes ugandensis P4 segment gut microbial communities from Kakamega Forest, Kenya - Cu122 P4 (SPAdes) (version 2) | ecosystem: Host-associated > Arthropoda: Insects > Digestive system...
CCCGCGCTTTTTCTTCCGGCGCGTTGTCGATCTGGTCGTAACCTTTCGCTTCGCCACCAAATTGTTTCGACAGCACGGTCGTGATCGCCGCCGTCAGCGTCGTCTTCCCGTGGTCAACGTGTCCTATCGTCCCTACGTTCACGTGCGGCTTCGTCCGCTCAAATTTGCCCTTGGCCATGATCGTCTCCTGATCTTTCGTCCATTACTTCTTGTTGATAACCGCTTCCGCTACTTGCTTCGGCGCCTCTGTATAGTGCTTGAATTCCATCGTGTACGTCGCCCGGCCCTGTGTCAACGACCGCAGCGTCGTCGCATAACCGAACATTTCAGCCAACGGCACTTCGGCACGAACCGCTTTACCACCGCCGACCATATCTTCCATTCCCTGAATGATGCCGCGCCGCGACGACAGATCCCCCATCACGTCACCCATTTTTTCTTCAGGCGTTTCAATTTCCACTGCCATCATTGGCTCCAGCAGCACCGGGCTGGCTTTGCGCATCGCGTCCTTGAAGCCCATTGACGCGGCCATCCGGAAGGCGTTTTCGTTCGAGTCAACATCGTGGTACGAGCCGTCGAACAATGTCACTTTGACATCAACCACCGGGAAACCGGCCAACACACCAGCCGGCAGCGTTTCGACAAGGCCGCGCTGTACGGCAGGAATGTATTCGCGCGGGACCGCGCCGCCTTTGATTTCATCAATGAACTCAAAGCCCTTACCCGCTTCGTTCGGCTCGACGCGAAGCCAGACGTGGCCGTATTGACCGCGGCCGCCGGACTGTTTGACGAATTTTCCTTCGGTGTCGCCTGACGGCTTGCGAATGGTTTCGCGGTACGCCACCTGCGGCGCACCAACATTGGCATCAACCGAAAATTCGCGTTTCATCCGGTCAACGATGATTTCGAGGTGCAATTCACCCATGCCGGAGATGATGGTCTCGCCCGATTCTTCATCAGTGCGAACACGGAATGACGGATCTTCCTGTGCCAACCGGTTGAGCGCCAGCCCCATTTTTTCCTGGTCGGCTTTGGTTTTCGGCTCGACGGCAACGTGAATCACCGGCTCCGGAAACTCCATTTTTTCCAGAATGATTTGTTTATTGACATCGGAAAGCGTCTCGCCGGTCGTCACATCTTTCAGACCGACCACGGCAGCGATGTCGCCGGCGCGCACTTCCTTGATTTCCTGACGGTCGTCGGCGTGCATCTGCAACAGTCGACCAATCCGCTCTTTGCGACCTTTTACGCTGTTGATGATGGTGTCGCCAGAGTTCAGCGTTCCCGAATAGACACGAATAAAGGTCAACTGCCCGACGTACGGGTCGGTCATGATCTTGAACGCCAACGCCGCGAACGGTTCTTTATCATCGGCTTTACGCGAATCTTCGTCGCCGTTGTCTTTCAGGCCTCTGACCGGCGGAATATCGCACGGCGCCGGCAAAAATTCGATCACGGCGTCCAGCATTCGCTGCACACCTTTGTTCTTGAACGCCGTTCCGCACATCATCGGATGAATTTCACAGGCGATCGTCCGTTCGCGCAATCCCTTGATGATCTCGTCGTTGGTCAATTCGCCACCTTCGAGATATTTATTCATCAGCTCTTCGTTGGCTTCGGCCGCCGCCTCTACCATCTTCTCGCGCCACTCCTTGGCCTGCGCGGCGAGCTCCGCCGGGATGTCTACATAGTCGAACTTCATGCCCTGGCTGGCTTCATCCCAGATGATCGCTTTCATCTTGACGAGATCGACTACACCCTTGAAATTATCTTCCGCTCCGATCGGAATCACGATCGGCACCGGGTTGGCGCGCAGGCGCGTGCGCATCTGCTCGTAAACCTTGAAGAAGTTGGCGCCAGTGCGATCCATCTTGTTGACGAACGCCAGACGCGGCACCCCGTATTTATTGGCCTGCCGCCACACGGTTTCCGACTGCGGCTGTACGCCGCCCACTGCGCAATACACCATACAAGCGCCGTCGAGCACACGCATCGACCGCTCGACTTCAACAGTGAAGTCAACGTGTCCGGGCGTATCAATAACATTGATCCGGTGCTCCGGGAAATTTTTTCCCATCCCTTTCCAAAAACAAGTGACCGCTGCTGAGGTGATGGTAATGCCGCGCTCGCGCTCCTGCTCCATCCAGTCAGTGGTCGCAGCACCATCGTGCACTTCGCCCATTTTGTGCGAAACGCCTGTATAGAAAAGAATGCGTTCAGTCGTCGTCGTCTTGCCCGCATCAATATGCGCGCTGATGCCGATGTTGCGATAACGCTCAATAGGTGTCGTTCGTGCCACGGTAGTCTTATATCAAAAACACGCGATGTTGTCATAAAGCGCAGCCGCGAAGGCTTACGCTGTCGCGCAAGTTAAAAATTAGAAACGGAAATGGGAGAATGCCTTGTTTGCTTCGGCCATCCGGTGAACTTCTTCACGCTTTTTCACCGCACCACCGCGATTTTCGGAAGCATCCAGCAGTTCGCCGGCAAGCCGCGCGTCCATGGACTTTTCGCCGCGCTTACGGGCGGCTTCGCGCAACCAGCGCATCGCCAGCGCCGACCGGCGGGTGGGACGCACTTCGACCGGCACCTGAAAGTTGGCGCCGCCGACACGACGGCTCTTGACTTCCACCATCGGCTTGGCGTTGGCCAGCGCCGCGGTAAATACTTCCAGCGGATCTTTGCCGGATTTGTCGCTGATATTGGCGAACGCGCCATAAATAATGCGCTCGGCCACGGATTTCTTGCCGCTGGTCATCAATACATTGACGAACTTGGCGACTTCGACACTCGCGAATTTGGGATCAGCGAGAATCTCGCGTTTGGGAACTTCTCTACGTCGGGGCATATCGTCCTCGGATGGTTATTCGTGCGATCAGTCTTTCTTCGGCCGCTTTGCGCCGTACTTGGAACGCGACTGCTTACGGTCTTTGACGCCTGCCGTATCAAGCGCGCCGCGCACCATGTGGTAGCGCACACCCGGCAAATCCTTGACCCGACCGCCGCGCAGCAGCACCACCGAGTGCTCCTGAAGGTTGTGGCCCTCGCCGCCGATGTAGCTGATCACCTCAAAACCGTTGGTCAAGCGCACCTTCGCCACCTTCCGCAACGCGGAGTTCGGCTTTTTCGGCGTCGTCGTATAGACGCGGGTACAGACCCCTCGCTTTTGCGGACACTGTCCAAGCGCAGGCACCTTGCTTTTGTACACTTCGGGCGTCCGGCCCTTGCGTACGAGCTGATTAATAGTTGGCATTCTGAATTTTCCTGAGTGGACAACCGGATTCGCTCCAGGCTGCCGCATCGCTCTTTGTCGCTCTTCTGCCGGCCCGCCGCTCACATCCCTGTGCAGCGCCCGCCCGGCACCTTCCAAAGCCGCGGGCGCGCCAAAGACCTGTCGGGCGCCGCGTCTTTCCTAAAAGACTTGGGATTTTAACCAGCTTCCGAATTTGTGTCAATGCAGGGGTCAGAAGTCAGAGGTCAGGAATCAGAAATCAGAGACCCGTAATCAGAATATTGTCATTAGCGGCCTTCAGGCTCGCGCGAAACATGACAGGAACCGCAACAAGCCAGCCTCTCGCGAAGGCGCGAAGAAAAGCCCTCTTTCCAAAACGGGTATCGGCGAAGCCGACGGAGGTTTGCAGAGATGCCCGCCAAAGGCTGGCGGGGTTTGAAGCTCCTTCCCCCTGCAAGCGGGGGAAGGCTGGGATGGGGGTGTAGGCGATGGTGAAGCGAATCCCAGCAAAAACAATTCTCCGCAAAGAACACCCTCTCCCCTACCCTCTTCCTTGTGGGAGAAAGAGGCAAGGCACAGAAAAACCATCCCACATGAAGGCATGGAGGGAGAACGCTCGATGCTGCGCGAATACTGGTCTTATATTGGTCTTAACCAGACCAGAAAGGAGCCTTGCAAAGCAAACTGCCGGAGCGTGAGGCCAAAACGAAACTGGCGGCTATTTTAGATCGCGTTTGTGAGGGAAATTTTTTTACCATCACAAGGCACGGCGTTCCTATCGTCACCATCAGTCCTGCCGAAAATCCCGTGACCAATGTCCATAAAACCATCGCGGCCATCGGAGCTTCGCGTAAAAAATTTGCCGCTACTTTTAAAGGAGTCAATGTGAAAGAACTCATCAAAGAAGGCAGGAGATGATGGGTCGCTCATTTGTTATGGGCATTTGCTATCTGGCGTTGGCTGTAAGGCTTGATTTGCCCATTGCGACGCTCGACAAAAAACTGGTCGCAGCAGCAAAGCAAGTCGGCGTGCCGATAAAAACTTTCTGATATGATGGTCGCCCCCTCTCCCCCAGCCCCTCTCCCGCGAGGGGAGAGAGGAATGGATACAACTGACTTCTGATCTCTGACCTCTGACCTCTGATACCTGATCTCTGATACCGCCATGTCAATGACCCCCGAAGAAATCGTTCACGAACTCGATAAACATGTGATCGGCCAGAACGACGCCAAGCGCGCCGTTGCCATCGCCTTGCGCAATCGCTGGCGGCGGCAGCAAGTCGCCGAACCGTTGCGTCACGAGATCACTCCCAAGAACATCCTGATGATCGGCCCGACCGGCGTCGGTAAAACCGAAATCGCCCGTCGCCTTGCCCGGCTTGCGCAAGCGCCGTTCATCAAAGTCGAGGCCACCAAATTTACTGAGGTTGGTTACGTCGGCCGCGATGTCGACTCAATCATCCGCGACCTGGCCGAAACCGCGATCAAGCAGACGCGCGAAATCGAAACGCGCAAAGTGCGCGATCGGGCGATGGACGCCGCCGAAGAGCGCTTGCTCGATGTGCTGTTGCCGCCGCCGCGCGAGGCGAATCATCACGACGCGCAACCCGCCGACACGCACACCCGCCAGCGGTTTCGCAAAATGCTGCGAGAAGGCTCGCTCGACGACAAGGATGTCGAAATCGAAGTTTCATCGTTGTCGCCCAACATGGAAATCATGGCGCCGCCCGGTATGGAAGAGTTGGCGTCGCAATTGCAAGGCATGTTTCAGAACGTCGGCAGCGGCCGTCGCACCACGAAGAAAATGAAAGTCGCCAACGCGCTCAAGATGTTGACCGACGAAGAAGCCGCCAAGCTGCTCAATGAAGACGAGTTGAAATCGCAGGCGCTGGCTGCTGTCGAGCAAAACGGCATCGTGTTCATCGACGAGATCGACAAAATCGCCGCGCGCTCGGAAACGCACGGCCCCGATGTTTCCCGGCAGGGCGTGCAACGCGATTTGCTGCCGCTGGTGGAAGGAACCACTGTTTCCACCAAATACGGCATGATCCGCACCGATCACATTCTGTTCATCGCTTCCGGCGCGTTTCACCTGTCAAAACCGTCGGATCTCATTCCCGAATTGCAGGGGCGTTTCCCGATTCGTGTTGAGTTGGCGTCGCTGTCAGTTGCCGACTTCGAGCAGATTTTGACGGCGACCGACGCTTGTTTGACACGGCAATACGAAGCGCTGCTGGAAACCGAAAACGTCAAACTCATTTTTACCGCCGACGGCGTCAAGCGGCTCGCCGAAATCGCGTTTGAAGTCAACGAACGTCAGGAAAACATCGGCGCGCGCCGCCTCTACACAGTGATGGAGCGGCTGCTTGAAGAAATATCGTTCCATGCGACCCGATGGCAAGGCAAGGAAATCGCCATTGATGCAACGTTCGTCAACACAACATTGAATGGTATCGTCCGCGATCAAGCGCTGTCGGATTATATTTTGTAAACATCCTCTTTGAGAGGCAGCACAGTGTAATCCCAGCTTCTTGCCGCCATTAGCGCGTTTCTTGCAATTGACCCCTGGTAGTTCATACTTCTTTCGCTTGCCCAGGCTTGCTCTCTGAACCGGAATCTATGCTCTCTGAACCGGAATCTTGTTCCCGGCACGAACAATACGATTTTGCGCGTTCACATAAACCAGTTTTGGCGTGTAGCGCACCGCTTCGTCGTCACTCATGGATGCGAAGCTGGCGATAATCAACAGATCGCCCGGCGCTGCTTTACGCGCGGCGGAACCGTTGACCGAAATCATTCCCGAGCCGCGCTCAGCGCGGATGACATACGTTGTGAAACGCTCACCGTTATGGATGTTCCAGACGTCAATCTGCTCGTACTCCCTGATGTCAGCAGCCTCCAGCAGGTTCTCATCAATCGCGCAGGAGCCTTCATAATGCAACTCGGAATGGGTCGCGGTCACCCGATGGAGCTTGGATTTGAGCATCATTCGTTGCATGGGAGTCTCCCTCGCAGTTATTGGGAGGGGCATTGTAGCGGCAAACCCCCCGCCCCGCTTGTAACTGCGCCGCCAACTTCGTTCTTATCTGTCCGGGAAATACCTCCCGCAGCCCTTTCCTCGAATTTCCACGATGCGCGTTTTGTCTTGTGCATCAACCATTATGTCATCTCCCCAGCCCAGACCTTCTCACCTCTCAGTGACTCGTTTGCAGTTCTCCTTGACACAATGTTTAAACGTAGCTAACATTTTTTATAAAAAGCGACTGAAAGGAAGCGTCATGGGAAATACACACACCCTGACAAGCCGGGAGTTCGTCCACAACGTCAGCGCAGCCAAGCGTCTTGCAGCCGCAGGCCCGGTATTCATCACAGATCGCGGCCAACCCGCTTTTGCCCTGCTGAGCATTGAGGACTACCGACGCATGTCCGGGCCCAAAAAAAGCATGGTGGAACTGCTTTCAATGCCTGAAGCGGCAGAGTTCGAGATTGAGCCGATCCAGATCGGCGAGAGAGAATTGGGAGTGTGATGTACCTGCTGGACACCAATGTTCTCTCGGAACTGCGCAAAGCTCCAACGCAAATGAACGCGCGCGTGAAGGCATGGACAAATGCCCAAGACGTTGAGACGCTTTATATCAGCGTCGTGTCGGTGCTGGAAATCCGGAGAGGCATCCACAAACTCGAGCAGCGCGGCGACAGCATACAAGCCAGGATTTTTTTGACCTGGCTGGAACACCGTGTATTGCCAGCTTATACGGGTCGCATCCTGAGCGTCGATTCGGCAGTCGCCCTGCGCGCAGCCGTGTTACCTTGGGCAAATCCTGACAACTACCGGGATGCGCTCGTCGCAGGCGCGGCTCTGCTGCATGGAGCTACCGTCGTCACCCGAAACACAAGGGATTTTGAAGGCCGCGGTGTGAAACTGATCAACCCTTGGGAACAAGGTTAACCAAACCCGCACCTCCCGAGCCTTTCTCCCGAATTTCCCCGATAATAACGTTTTATCTTGTGCACCAACCCATCATGTCATCTACCAAGCCTCAAACGTCGCCCTCCCAAACAGCAGAATTCTGGTCGGGTCGTTTTTCCGAGCCAGTCTCCGAGCAAGTCAAAATTTACACCGCGTCGGTCGATTTTGACCAGCGGCTGGCGTTCGCCGACATCGACGGTTCGCTCGCACACGCCCGAATGCTGACGCACGTCGGCGTGCTGACCGACGCCGATCTGTGCGACATCGAGCGCGGGCTGGCGCAGATCCGCGATGAAATCGCACGTGGCGCGTTTGTGTGGTCGGTCGATCTCGAAGATGTCCATCTCAACATCGAAAAACGCCTGACCGCGCTGGTCGGCGACGCCGGCAAACGGCTGCACACCGGCCGCTCGCGCAACGATCAAATCGCCACTGACATCCGGCTCTGGCTGCGCGACGCCATCGACCGCCTGCACGGCCAGTTGCAAGCCTTGCGCGAAGCCTTCATCGACCAAGCCGAGAAACACGCCAATACCGTCATGCCCGGCTTCACCCATTTGCAAGTCGCCCAGCCGGTCACTTTCGGCCACCATCTGATGGCCTACGAAGCGATGTTCGCCCGCGATGCCGAACGGCTGCGCGATGCCCGCCGTCGCGTCAACCGGATGCCGCTGGGCGCCGCCGCGCTCGCCGGTACCGGCTATCCGATCGACCGCGAATACGCCGCCCGATTGCTCGGCTTCGAAGCCGTCTGCCCCAACTCGCTCGACGCCGTTTCCGACCGCGATTTCGCCATCGAATTTTCGGCAGCGGCGGCGCTCATCATGATGCACCTGTCGCGCCTGTCCGAAGAACTCGTGCTCTGGTCCTCGCCGCGCTTCGGCTTCGTCCAGATCGCCGACCGCTTCTGCACCGGCAGCTCCATCATGCCGCAGAAAAAAAATCCGGATGTCCCCGAACTCGTGCGCGGTAAAACCGGGCGCGTCGTCGGACATCTGATGGGGCTGATCACCCTGATGAAAAGCCAGCCGCTCGCCTATAACAAAGACAATCAGGAAGACAAAGAACCGCTGTTCGACACCGTTGACACCCTGGCCGCCACCCTGGCCATCGTCATCGACCTGATCGCCAACGGCCTGACCGCCGTCCCCGAACGAATGCGCGCCGCCGCGCTCGAAGGCTACGCCACCGCCACCGACCTCGCCGATTACCTCGTGCGACGCGGCCTGCCGTTCCGCGACGCGCACGAAGTCGTCGCCCGCGCCGTGCGCGAAGCCGAAACCCGCAACGTGACACTGGAAGCCTTGCCGCTCGACGCGCTACAACAATTCTCGCCGCTGATAAAAGAAGACGTTTACGAAGTGCTGACCCTCGAAGGCTCCGTCGCCTCGCGCAACCACACCGGCGGCACCGCGCCGGAACAAGTGCGGAAAGCGGCGGTAGCGGCGCGGAGGAGGATCAAGAGTGAGAAGACTGGTGGGTGAAATACGGCGGCGAAACAATCCGAGTTGAACGCAATATCAGGCGGTGGTTATAAGCGCCCCGGCTGCCATTCAGCGTATGCAGGGATGTGTGAACCATACTCAAGCCACGAAGCCTCATGTGATTTCCAGATTTGAAGCGCGGGCTTTTGCTCCGGGTCGTCATCGAGTGTGGTAACGCGCAAGATAACTTGATCGTGCCCCGTGCGCAGCGCAATGAGATGCGCGCCGCAGTTTGAGCAAAAATAACGCGATTTTCCGGGAGATGACTCAAACGCCTTCAGTTGATCCTGGCCTCGAACCCAACGGAAATGCTCATGCTTTACGCCGGCGCCTGTATTGAATGCAGCGGCGTGCGATTTACGGCAGGTGCGACAAGAGCAATGGATGATTGGAGAATCAAGCTGGCGTATTTCGTACGCCACCGCACCACAACAACAACTACCTTTCAGCATTTTTTATTCCTTTGGACGAAACAATGGATTGAGTTTAGCCTAACGTTCACACTAACCGGCACCCAATTGGACGCCCAGCGCACGAAGCGCGCGGGGTTGAGCATAGTGTTAGGATGCTTGGCGAATCCGACAACAAGGCCAACAGAACGCGCGAGCGGTAGAGAAGAGGTGGCTGAGTATATCGCCTTCGCTCACCGGGGCGTGACTGGATGCGGTGATCGAGCAAGGCGTCATTTCATGAGGTAGACATGCTCTCGGTGATACGCCATGAACGGTCGATGCTGCGGTTGAAGCACAACACGCATCCCACGCACAATACCAAGTGTTTCTGGTTCAGTTAGTAGAGGTGACACAGCCAGCACGCCATCTTCGTCGAAGGTGATAAAGCCTTTATCAAATGCTCGATCTAGATTCGGGGTCAGCAACAGACCATTGAACGGATCAAGCCTTTCAGCGTTGGAGGATGCGCTCCAAGGCTTGATATGGGAGGCAATTAACATGTCTGGATTCTTGTAACCGGTAACTGCACAGCAGTCTTTCCAGTAGCGAAGGAGTTTTTGTCGAAATATGCCTTGACCAATGCGAGCATTAACCAGCTCGGTCTTCTCTGTTTGTCTAATATTCGGATCGTTCCAAATATTCTCGATATCTGACTTAACGTCATCATAAAATTTTTCTGGCGATGGTAACCAGAATTCGCTTAACCGCCGCTTTCCATTGTCTTCATTTCTTCTCACGTACCCGTCCGCTTGCCAACTGCCAGATGGCGTAAGTACTCGTTGCGTCACAGATCGGAACGACTCCCAGAGCGAGGCAGAAGCGAGCAGTTCAGGGATTACGCGGGGCGATTTTGCCTCAGCATAAATAAGTGGATAGTTTTCTTTATCATGGGATGAGTTGAATATCACTTGCTTATACAGAGCTTCAATATCCGGCATGTACTGGTTTAGCATTAGGCCTATTTCCCCGGAAGTCCTGACCGAGGACAGCCAGAGGTTCCCAACCATCAAACTAGCGCGAGATTTGTGGATGCCAAACCACGCTTTGTCATGGGGGCAACGGGTGTTCTCGAATGATTTCCGGAAGAACAAAACGACGTTTTCGGTGAATGCACGTACATCGCCTCGCTGCTTTTGACACCAGCTACGAAGCTCAGTTTGCCAGTCAAAGGTTTCCATTGACCAAACCATCCGTTTCCTAACTACGCATGGGTAGACTGTCCTGAGAAAGTCTGCGCCCCCTAACGTTTATGCTAATCGGCACCCAAGCGCGAAGCGATTGGGCGTCCAGTGCGCGAAACACGCGGAGTTGAGCCGCTTGTTAGGACTGCCCGGTGAAGCCAGACTCCCGCTCAACCAAGCGCGCGATCCGCAAAGCATACCACTTGCACCCACCTGCGCGCGATGTAACTGCGAAGCAGAACATTGAGCAGAAGCAAGGCAAGAGGATGAAAACGGTATGAGCATGTGCTTGAGCATGAATGCGGTGGTTAGGCTTTGCTGACGCGGAAGCCGTGCTTTCCTAACGCCCAAGTTAACCGGTGGCGAAGCCGTCCGGGTTGAACACGATGTTAGGCCCACCTTACCCAACTACCCGGAGATTTACTTGCGAACCATCGGGAAGCCCTTGGGTTTGGCGCGCAATATCACCAGAAAAACGCACAAGCTCAACGAGCGGCGCAGTAGCAAGATTGTCTCCGCCATACTCGCCGCCTAAAATGCCGGGGATTTTTAAGCAATATTTTCTCCCTTCGCTCAAAGGCCCGCATTGCGCGTTTGCGAGAGAAACAAGATTGGCCATATACCAATCTTCGAGGAATTCTTGATTTCTTGAAACTGCGTCAAGTTCTGCACGATTCTCAGCAATGACCTCGCAGTAGCAATCTTCCGGACATAGCCGCCAATATTTTCCGCTTTTGTCTTTGATGATGAGGTTACCGAAATCATTTTCTCCGATGACCTCAGCAGGCTCAATACCAGCCCAACCCCAAGACTGACGAATTTCTTCAACGAGTTCCATGTGGTTCCTGTTTGATATGTCTAACGGTTACGCTAACCGACGCCCAAGCGCGTAGCGATTGTTCGTTTCTGGTCCTAGACTCATGATTGTATCCAGAGAGTTCAAGTCGCAGTCTGACACCCAAAATAAGCAGCGGCACACAGCTTTCCGCCAGTACCCGCTTAAGCACAATGTTAGCGCAAAACGATGAACAGAGCGTATTGTAAGCCGATGCGTGAAGTAACTTGCCGGCCAATGGCGCCGGACTTTACCAGGAGTAACGGCCAAGTGGCTGAAACCCGCACAGCGCCCGCAGGTGAAGTCCAGAGAAAAGGTAAAACAGACGACGCAACAAAACGCCTGGAAGGACTGAACGCAATGTCAGGCGTCGTGTTCCTTTTGATTTTTGTTCTTGGAGTCAGGGTCTGTCATTTCACTTTCAGCTTGAGCTTCCGCTTTTTGTTTCTTTTCAAGAAATTCAATGCGAAGTATGAAAAACAAGATCGCCACCGAGATTGCATACACGTGAACAAAAGGGAAAAGAACCATGAAAATAATCATGGCCTCAAGGATTGCCCGCAACAATGCGGATTTATGGTCGCCGGACAAGATACGGATAATTTTGGGAATGGCAAAAATCATGGCAAAAATAAATACGGCCAGCCCAAAGACAAAATAATATGGTTTCATGATAGGAAAGCGACCACTGGAATGCCTAACGTCTGGATGGGTTGGCGCGCTTTAGTACGGCCGTGTCGAATGCGACGCTCGATGCTTCCCATACTTCGCAAGATACGCATTGCAGAGAAACAGCAACTCAGCGAAATTAACCTTCAGCAAATTAGATGAAATGGTGATGGGGCTGCCAGCCAGCTTGAAGTTAATGTATTTGAGCTTTCTCCAGATGGGCCCGCCCATGTTGATCCACTTCTGCGGATCCACGACGTTGACCACAAGTATTTTTTGCCTCTGGAATTCCCAAACGCTAAATCCTGTAATCTCCGACCACGGAATGAAGTCCGCTGATACACCATTTGAGTTGTCGAGCATACCGGACGGACTTAAGATCATCCCCGGTTTTTTATCGGCGAACTTTTTAAGAGCAAATAGAGCACAGGCTCCAAAGAAAACGATGCTGACGATACCGATCACGGGTATTGCTTTTTTGAAAAAAACACCCGGCGTGCTGGCAATAGGGACTATTTTATCGGCGTCCATCGACACCATCCAGCAACCCAGAGCTACAAAGCCGCAAGCGCCTGCTATCAGTAGCAGGAGTTTTGTCTTGCTAAGTGCGATGACCGTATCTTTTTCCATGGCTATCTTCCCTTATGTCCGGCGCGCGAGGTCTTGTTGCTGGAATGCTTGGCGAAATCGAACAAGCGCCGTCTTCACTTGCCGGAGCCGAATACAACTATAAGGGCATCAGGTCTTGGGCGCATATTCCGCTAAAGCTGATTTGAGCGCTTTGACGACTCTCCTGCGTTTGGTCTCTGCCCTGATTCCAGGGGGAAGCCGGCAATACCACGGCTGCCAATAGTGCTCAAGGCCATCATTGTATCCCTTGGTGCTCGGGTGGACTCTTTCTTCGAAGTAGCGCAGCGCTTCGCAAATCTGGTCAACCGAGGTGAATTCAAACGTGAAGCCCGCTACTTCAACAAAGTAAACCCATACGTCCAAAAGATTATCCCGAGGCGCAGCGATGGGCATACCGCCCGCATCCTGATGGCCACGCATAAAGTCGCGGTGTTTGCCTGGGTCCAGCTTCTCTTTCCAGTGTCTAGCCATAAGTGTTGAAAGCAAACGAACATTTATGTGATTCGGCATCGCACGCCATAAACTCTGGGCGCCTCGCGCGGGGTTGGGCAAGGCGCAGGGGCGCTTGCCGAGACCAGGCGCAAGCCCAACCGACCGCGCGATCCGTAAAGAATAGCACTACTTCCGCTTGCCAGAACGGCGCGACCGCGAGGCCGAGCGCTCAGGTTGCATGGAGCCTAAATCCCCGGAAGATTTTAACGACCATTTGCGGGTCGAGTTGCCCATGATAATTGAAGTGCAAGCGCAAAACACCATTTCGAACATCAAGCGCGTTCAGTTCTTCGGGCAAGTGAATCAGTATTTCTGGTTCTGCCCACTGCTGCGCGATAACAGCAACGGGGCGGTTAGACGTTACTGTCCAAGTAGCGCAACCACCCGCAATAGCGGGTAGATAGCAGCGCTTGATTTCAGCCAGAGCTTCCTTAAGCGAAACCTTCTCCGAAAAGGAGAAGGTGTGAGAATGGGGCGCGTCAATATCATCCCCGGCCGTGACGCTTTCACAAGATGTGTATATGTTCATTGGCGCTGCAGGTCAAATCAACGCGGGTCATCAGGGTCAAGCACGATACGATACCTTTGAGAAACCGGGTGCCCGAGATAAGCGGCGGCGCGCGGCTTTGTCGCACCGCGTGAACAATGTTAGGCGATTACTGCCCAAACCCATCACCAGTATGCCTCCAACCAGTGCCCTCTCTCTGCCCAAAAACGGCACCACCGGCCTGCGCTAAAAACAACGTCCAGCCGAAATTCAATAGCGTCAGGGTCTTCCGCAAGCTGAACCTTGCTGGAATCTATTCCGTGAGACAGGGCAAATTGCGACGCCGCCGTCAGCAAGCTTTGGCCAAAGCGGTCAGTATCTTCCGGCAGCTTCGAGACATAGGCACTCTCCAACAACGGGTCGCCGATGATTTCCGTGCAGGAATTGAGAAATTGGCCGCGAAAAGCATATCTTTCGACATATCCCCCGGCGCTGCCGTTCGTGTAACGCGGCAAGCCGTCACATGGCGGAGCAAGGTCAAGCACATAAAAGCCTTGCATCTGTTTAAGAAAAGCATCTTCCGTGAGCGACTTGTCTTTACGGTTAGGAAAAATCTTCCGCGCCCAATCGGTAGCTGAAGCATCGAAGCCAACGCGCGGGGCGGCAATCGTTTCGAAGGCACTCGTCGTAATTTCACGAAAACGCTGAACCTTCTTCTCGCGGGAAGCGCACGACTTATCTTGCAATTCTGTCCAAAGCTCAAGAAATTCTCGCTCGTGGCCTGGCTTTGCTTTCGGCCCCGGATTCCAGTCTAGTCCCATATTACGCTCCTGACAAAGGCTGTATAAAAAAGGTCTGACGCCTAAACGAACCAACAGCGACGCCGTCTGACTTGGGGTTAGGCGCAACGCTGTTTATTTGATTGCTCCAGCGCCGGGTTGAGGAGGCGACAAGCTTTCAGAGGCGCCCATTTGCTCGGCGCCGAAGGTCACGTTTTTTTCCGTGAAGTCGAAGTGAACCATCATGTTGGCGGCTCGTTGACAGTAGGTGACCCGCCAAATTTCAACCTCGCGACGTGCTGCATGGGCTGGTTTTTCCCCAGCCCATTGCTCAACATAGGGAGGGCTTGATGCTTCAATAGACTTTAATTTGCACCCTGTCTTTCGCTCGACTTCGGCGGCCATCCAATTTACGACGCGCTGACGAAATTGCGGATCAACCTCTGTTGCTTTGGACGTACCTGAGAACGAAACGGGTTGCGAGCCGGAGTTGGCCTCCTGCGCATAAGTCACATGTGCGAAGATGACGAGCGTCGCGATAATGATGATGTGTGATTTCATAAGTGATATCTCGCGGAGTGAAAGAAAGGCGTATCGGCGATCAACGCCTGGGTTGACCGGTACATTTTACCGGGGTGAATGGAATGTCAGGCCCAATCATTTCCAGAAGGATAGCCTGAAACAGTGAGACCAAGACCCAAGGCGCCAGCGAGCCGAACAATAGCAGCAGGCAGAGCGCGAGACGTGAACGCACCAGGGGTATATTCGGTTGCAAAATCCAGCTCACCTGACGCCTGCGGCAAGGCAAGCAGAGCGGCAATAGCCTCGCGGTTATCAGTGAGAAAGGACACAGCGTCATGCACTTGCCCTGCGAGGTCATCCGCCGCCGCTTCGCTCGCTGAGAAGTGTGCCGTGCCACGCTCGACGCGATACGCAAGCAGCGCCACATTCGGCAGAGCTGCCGCTATAGAGGGTGCGGAAATACGAAGGACGCAAGGCATCAGGAAATGCTAACATGGATTATGTTGAAAACCTAACGCCTAAATTAACCGGCGGCGAAGCCGTCCGGGTTGAGCGCATGTTAGGCGCAACGATAGGTAGCGCGCTGCTTACACTCCCATTAGCGCTGGCCAAATGCGATTCAGAACTACGATATGGCCAACCACAATTGGCAAACTGACCAGAATAGCCGCCAAAGAGCTGACGTTAAAACCTTGAGCTTTCAACTCACGCGCGCCAAGGACAATTGCTATCAATGCAATAAAGCCAGAAAGCGTAGTTAACACTCTGAATGGATAGAACAAAACATTTAATATTAAAGTCTCGCCTTTGGATACCTGCATGTCCAGCGCAAAAACCCCTATGCTGATGTATATTACGCCGCAGACGATGAGTGATGCTCGCATTTATTGGGTTCCTTCTAAACCTAACGCCTGCGCTAACCGGCGCGCCGCTTGCGGCGCGTCCGGGTTGAATGACGGGTTAGACACAAGGCCCAAGCAGGTGCGCAATTGACGGCGCTTGCGCCCGCGCAACGCTTGCAGGCGAAGCCATGCGCCGGCCTTGAACCTGAGAGAGCGGACGCCAGCGATGGCAAGAGCAATGGCATAAGCATGACAGAGAACGGATGCCGTGGCTTGGATGTGCCTAACGCAAAAGTTAAGCGGCGCGCCGCTTTTGCGCGTCCGCCTTGAACGCCAAGTTAGACCTTGGCGACAGAGCAGAAGAATGCCACGGCCTGACGGCGAGCGCAAGCCGTGAAAAAGCTTTGCGCCACTGAAACAAAAGAAAGAAGATTTTCCAACAAACGAAGCGCCTGAAAAAAGTAAATGCCGTTTGAATATTCAAGGGTTTGAACAAAACGGATTTTCCCACAAGACTAACGCCCAAGCTAACCGGCGGCGCAGCCGTCCGGGTTGAGCGCAATGTTAGGCACTTGCTCATTTAAGCATGCAACGAAAACTAAAAGCACAAATGGTGGCTCTGGTTTGAGATGACACTCGCACTCCTCAAGTTTGCAGCATTTTTGAAAGTATTGCTCATTAAGCCAATCACCATGTACGATTTGTTCAATAACGCTAGATAAATCGGTTGTTTGTTTTGTTTCGCATCCGAAGGGAAGGCGGCCATGAGACTTTGAAACCAAGCTAAATCGGAGTTGGCGAACCTGAAAGTCATGCCAACAGTAAAAGATCATTTCCTGACCCTCTAGGCTTGATTTTCTGTTTTCAATAATTTTACAAATAAAATCTTCGACGCCCGAAACAGAAATTTGATCATTTTCTTCATCGGATGGAGAAAAACTTCACATATTGGTTCTGCCTTCATGGTTGATGTCCGTTGGGTCAACCTCAATTTCATCATCAACGGCCATCTCAAGCCAACGATCAAGAACACCTGATTTCACAAGAAACCCCTAGCGTGGATTTGGATAGCCTAACGCCAAAATTAACCGGCGCGCTTCAGCGCGTCCGGGTTGAATGCGAAGTTAGACCTAAACGACAACATCAATTTCACCGCGCAAATATTCGACCGCGCTTCCGGATATGAGCACGCGACTACCTGAGAGGCTGCAACTCAGGTCTCCGCCACGGGACGACAACTGTTTCGCCGTTAAGCGCGATTTTCCGAGACGCGCAGCCCAATACGGAACTAGCGTGCAGTGGGCAGAGCCAGTGACAGGGTCTTCGGGGATTCCGGCGCCTGGCGCAAAAAATCGTGAAACGAAGTCCACAGTTTCCCCTGGCGCCGATACGATGACAGCAAAAGCGTCGAGCGCGGCTATGCGCGCAAAATTTGGCTGAAGGTTCTGGATATCGGATTCACAGTCAAAAATCGCCAATAGATCACGAGCCAGAAACACCTCTCTTGGCCTTGTGCCCAGAGCAGACACAAGCTGTTCAGAAACTTCAATCGATACACCCAGCCTAGCTGGGAAATCCAATGTCAGGTGATCGGCATCGCGGGTAACGACCAGGTTTCCGCTACAGGTGGCGAATGTGAGTTGATCGGCTGAAGGCATGAAATGTCGGAACAGCACATGCGCTGCGGCTAAAGTGGCATGACCACATAAATCGACTTCAACAGTTGGCGTAAACCACCGTAAAGGAATCTCGCCCGTTCCAGGAATAGCAAATGCAGTCTCTGCCAAATTGTTTTCGGCGGCTATTGCAGCGAGAACTTTGTCGGGAAGCCAGCTTTCTAGCAGCACGACAGCAGCGGGATTGCCTCCAAATAGATGACTGGTGAAGGCGTCGATCTGAAACAGGGGAAATTTCATATGGGCAAATCCTGAAGCCGGCTAACGCCCGGATTAACCGGCGGCGAAGCCGTCCGGGTTGAATGCAATGTTAGGCCAACACATTATTGAGACGGCTCCTTGACTTTGATGGGCTGAGAAAACCCTGCGCCAAATGTTTTTTCGCCTGCTGTTGATACTGAGAAGACGCGGCCATCGGTTACGTCCCACTGCAACACATACAACCCTGAACCTATATCGCGCGCCGCAGGGCCAAGTTTACCAATGATTTCGCACATTGACATTGCCTTGTTAATGCCGAGAAATTGACTTGGCGGTAAAGGCTTGGCTGAAGGAGATGTAAGCAATGTGTTCTCCGGGCACGCAGCAGCTTGTCCAATACCGGCAGCCAAAATTGCGATAAGAAGGAAAGCGCGCGAGTTCATTAGCCTGACTACGGGTAGACAAACTGTCTTGAGATGAGCAGCGTCGTCTAACTTTCGGCGGCTGTCAAGCTCCTTCAAGGGATGTTAATCGAATTTTCGATTATGCAAACCCAAAACTCAACGGATGAAAGGCTGGCTACGAAAGTTATCGCCAAATCAATCCCCGATCCATAGCCGCCTGAACTTCCTGCCCTGCGGGGTGCGGTAGCGGTCGAAGTCGCGTCGGTCGATGGTGAGGATGTTCCAGCAACCAATGCGGTCGGCGGCGAACACCAGCGCCACGTCCGCCAAATCCGCGCCGCCATCTGCGTAGCGTTCACTGAAGTCAGCCATGGCGGCCAACTGCGCCGCATCGCTATGCAGCACGGACAACCGGCCTGCCGCCGCCCAGCGCAACAGGTTGAGCTTGCCAGTGTCGTCCAGCAGGTGTCCTGCTTCGGTGAGCACTTCCCATACGGTGTAAAGCCGCGCGCCAGCCAACGACGCCAGCATGGCGCGTGCGCCGTCATGGTGGAGGTCGCCATCGTTGAAGAGGGCGACCAGAAAGCCCGTGTCAACCAGCGTAGCCGTGTTTTGCACGCAACCGCTCCACGACGGCCCGCTTGTGCGGGTCGACAATGCTTTCCGGCTTGCGCAAGCCGCCGCCCTGGCCGATGTAGCGCGCGTCGATTTCAGCCTGTATTTGCTCGCTGGGCAGCGTCTTCTCGGCGTAGGCAGAGATGCTGCGGCGGATGAACTCGGATTTGCTCAGGCGTAACGCATTGGCCGCGCGTTCCAACAACGCTTCGTCTGCAGATGGCAGGCGGATGGAAATGGTCGTGGTCATGAGTTGGCTCCGTGTAATACGAGATGTAATACTAACACACTTGCAACCAACCGCGTGCAATACGGGTTAAGAAATATCGAACCGCCCCAGTCTTTCCAATTTTTACGCCCCCGCCCGTAACGGGCGCATGATGCGCTGCTCGAAGTCAGCGGGAGCAACGTACTGCAAGACACTCTTCCCCTTGCTGTCGAGCGCGATGTCCAGCCCTTTGTCCGGGTAGAGGTAGTGTTGCAGGGTTTCTCCCACGGGAAGGATGGCGGCAGGAGCGCCGAAGCGCTGGGTGACGGTTTCGCCATTGAGACGCGCGTTGGGAATCAGCGTGAACGCAGTGAGCGGCAGCGTTGCGGCGCGGGCGGCATCGTCGGAATGCAGGCTGTATTTCCGGCTGCCGTTGCCCATGTATTCCTTTTTGACGGAACGGGCAAGCATCTCGGCGATCATCGGCGGCGGCGCATCCAGCGTTAACACCAGCTTTGCCTGTACGAAGCCCAGGGTAACCTGACTGAAATAGACCTCCAGCGCGGCATCTTTTGCTTCTTCGCCGGTGGGGACATTGGCGCCGACCATGATGGCAAGTTCCCTATCTTCACCAAAGAGTGCGATGGCGTCTTTCAAGGTGCTGACTCCGGGAGAAAGACCAAAAACGCGGGTTTGCCCCGCTTCATTTCGTTCAATTTGCCAGGGCAAACCGAGATTATTTTGCGCGCTTTCCGGCGCGGAGAAAAAGAAGGGCAGCGTAAAGAGAGAGACGATAAAGACAAGGATGGCCAGACAGTAGAGCAGAACTTTTTTCATCGCGGCATAAAGAATAGAGGCAGGCACAGTTATCGTAACAGGAAAAGGCAAATGATTTTGCATTATTTCCTGCATGGAAGCATTGCCGCTTGCGGTGTCGCGGCAATGCTCGCCGCCGATCGACGCAAGCCCCGTCAAGGCACTACGCTTGAAGATTCCGCAGCCTCATGCAATCATACCGGCGACGGCGCGCCCGATCAGGTATGGAAAACAATGGCGCGCTCCCAAATGAAAACAGCAAAAACGGCAACTGATATGCGCCCAATGAAACACACCGCCGCGCCCGAAACTCCCGATGGATCCCATTATCGGGCGCGCCGTGAGCGGTTGTTGCAAACGATACGTGAAACACACGGCGGCGGGCTGGTGCTGATGCCGACAGCGCCGGAACTGTTTCGCAACCGCGACACGCTGTATCCGTATCGCCCGGAAAGCTATTTTTACTACCTCTCCGGTTTTCCCGAACCCGAAGCCGTGCTGGCGCTGTCGTGTGACCGCGCGGGAGAAACGCGCCATCTTCTCTTTTGCCGCGAAAAAAACCCGGAGCGCGAAACCTGGGACGGTTTTCGTTTCGGCCCTGAGACAGCCCGCGAACTGTTTGCTTTCGATGAGGCTTTTCCGATCTCGGCATTGAAAGAACAGTGGCCAACACTGGCGATGAATCAGCCGACACTGTTCACGCCGCTCGGGTTGTATCCCGACTGGGATCGCATCGTTACGCAATGGTTGGGCTCTCTTCGCGCACAAGCGCGGGCGGGGAACGCGCCGCCCGCTTGCATTGTCGATGTGCGCGATGCGCTCGACCCGATGCGAATGCGCAAGGACGAACACGAGATCGCATTGATGCGCCACGCCGCTACCATCTCGGCGCAAGCGCACATTCGCGCGATGCGTTTTGCGCGTCCTGGCCATTTCGAATATCAGATTGAAGCCGAGCTGCTACACAAATTTCTGACGCACGGCGCTCAAGCGGCGTATCCGTCCATCGTCGCCAGCGCCGAAAACGCTTGCGTTTTGCACTACGTCGGCAATCATCGCCGAATCGACGCCGGCGATTTGCTGCTGATCGACGCCGGTTGCGAATATCAAAACTACGCCGCCGATATCACCCGCACCTTTCCCGTCGGTTGCCGTTTCAGCGCCGCGCAAAAAGACCTTTACGAACTGGTGCTGGCCGCGCAACGCGCTTGCTTCGATGCACTGAAACCGGGCGCACCGTTCCACGCTTTTCACGATGCGGCAGAACGTGTGCTGGCGCAAGGAATGATCGACCTGAAACTGATTGAAGGCCCGCTCGATACCGCACTCGAAACCGGCAGCTTCAAGCGTTTCTACATGCACCGCGCCGGCCACTGGCTCGGATTGGATGTGCACGACGCCGGACATTACCGGCGCGGCGAACAGGGTGAAGCGCCAACGCTGCTTGAGCCAGGTATGACGCTCACCGTCGAGCCCGGTTGCTACATCCGCGCGGCTGAAGACATTCCTGCCGCGTTCCACAATATCGGCGTACGCATCGAAGACGATGTATTGATCACAAAAGACGGCATCGACATTCTCACCGACACTGCGCCGAAAAGCGTGGCGGAAGTGGAAGACCTGTGTGCATCTTTGCTGTGAAAAAGCCTTCCCCAGGGGGAAGGATGGGTTGAGGATGGGGCTTCGCCTTCACGAGAGCAATCGAGAATGTTTGCGCTGTAAGAACAGTTTTGATTCTGCCGTACGCTTTCCCACACCATTGCCCCAGCCCTAACCCAGAACTCCCTCCTTCCCCCGTGTGCGGTGGAGGGATGCGGTCATCAGCGCGCTGCCATTGAAAAAGCGACTCCTTCCCCCGTATACGGGGGAAGGGTGGGATGGGGGGGCGCAGCATCCTGGTGGCTATGCTGTAAGCGCTATAGCACATGGCCCACTGCCCCGCTTACTGCTTGGCAAACGTTGCCACCACGGTGCAATCGGCGTAGATCGAGCTGGTCGCGTAGCTGCTCGCAGTTGTACTGCCTATACCGCCGGAGCTAAAGCTACCGGCAGGACAAGTGCCGCCCACTGAAGCAAGCTTGTAACCCGCACTAGGCGTGATGGTGAGCGTTGTATAATTTCCGCTGTTAACCGAAAAACCCGTGGATGGACTGATCGTGCCGCCAACACCGCCCGAAACGCTGGGCGTGACCGTGTATGCCGGGGTAAATACTGGCTCAATACGGCAATTGGTGGTCACCGGCTTGGTGGTGTAAACGCCGCCATGAAAATAGGTACCGTAATTCGTGCCACTACAATCATCGTACACCAGGGTAACAGCATACCCTGAAGCCGCCGTAATGGTGTAGTTCACGGTACTACCGGCATTGACTGTGGTAGCCCCTGGCGGGTTGATCGTGCCACCCGTGCTGGGGGTTGCCGTGACGGTAAAGGTTTGCGTGTTATTGACGCACGTCACATTCACGCTCGAAACATTCGCGCTGATGTTGGAACCCGTGCCATTCGCTACACCACAAGTCTGGCCTGCCGGCTGCGTCGCCACGCTGACCGTCCAGATTGAACCGGCCTGCAACGGCGTCGAGAACGTGTAGCTGCCGTTGGTTGTGCGAGGCAAGGTCTGGCTGGTTGTTGAATTGCTGTCGGCCAGTTTCAGCGTTACCGAGCCATTCAGGCCACTGATCGTGCCGCCCACTGTGTAGGTCGGCAAAGCAGTGAATGATGCTGTGACGGTGCAGGCAGCAGTGATCGCGCCGGTGGTGTAGGAATTGGGATTGCTGCTGTTCCATGTACCGCCGCAGCCGCTGACTGAAGCGACCTTGTACCCCGCATTGGGCGAAAGCGTGAACGTCGTGGTCGATCCCGAATTCACCGTGGTGGAGGTCGGGCTGATCGAGCCGCCGGTGCCGGCGTTGGCCGTGACAGTGTAGGTAAGACGCGCGGTAACCTTGATTTCTCTCCACGCCACCCTGGAACCGGCAGCATAGTCGGTATTGACCGCCACATATCTTATCAGCGGCATATTTACATCGGTAAACCTTTGCCAAACCCATTGCCCATCCGATGTGTTTTGCTTGATCGTGTCAACGAGAAACCAGTTCCCGGTCTGGGTTTTGGCATATATATTGTGAATGCTGGGGCCGCTCATGGTCTGCATAGGATTCAGGGCTACCGTGTCGAGCAGATAGTCTTGTCCAAGATCGATGTCGATCCATGTCGGTTGTGGCAAAGCACCAGAATCCCAAATCGTGTCGGTTCTGCCATCCATGGCGTAGCTCATATCGGCGGTGTTGCTGATAGCATTGATGATCCTTGCGTTCGGTATTTCTATTCCCTGCAGCCGCGCGCTAACCTTGATTTCTCTCCACGCCACCCTGGAACCGGCGGCACTGTCGGTATTGACCGCCACATATCTGACCGGCGTGTTCAGGCTGGCAAGTGACTGCTTAACCCATTGCCCATCCGATGTGTTTTGCCTGATCGTGTCAACGAGAAACCAGTTCCCGGTCTGGGTTTTGGCATATATATTGTGAACGCTGGGCCCACTGGTGGTCTGCGCTGGATTCAGAGCTATCGTGTCCAGCAGATAGTCTTGTCCAAGATCAATGTCGATCCATGTCGGCTTCGGCAAATCGCCAGAATCCCAAATCGTGTCGGTTCTGCCATCCATGGCGTAGCGCATATCAGCGGTGTTGCTGATTGCATTGATGATTTTTGCGTTCGGTATTTCTATTCCCGGCAGGATCGGGGAGAAACTGGCCGCTACCGTGCAATTGGAGGTGACCGCATTGGTGGTGTAACTATTGCCAGTGCGCGTACCTCCGCAGGTGCCGCTGATGGTGCGGATGTAATACCCCGAATTGGGCGTGGCCGTGAAGGTCTTGGTCTGTCCCGATGTCACTGAAACCGCACCCAACGGGCTGATGGTGCCACCCCCGTCCGCGCTGGCCGTGATGGTGTAGGTCGTCACCGTGCCGCCTGTGACGGTAACCGCAGGCGAAGTCACCGGCTTGGAGGTGTATCCGGACTTGTTGGCAGTAACCTTTACAGTGATCTGCTGGCCGACATCAGCCGCGACGAGCGTATAGGTACTCGCGGTGCCGGTGACGGTGGCGCCACGCATCCATTGATACGTATAGGAATCCGGGGCTGGGCTGAATGCGGGAGAGATAGATACAGACAGAGTGTTGCCCAAACTCGCAGTGCCGCTGATGGTGGCTCCGCCACCGGTGAAGGTGCCCGCAGCAACGGTAACCGCTGGCGAAGTTACCGGCTTGGAGGTGTATCCGGACTTGTTGGCGGTGACGGTTACAGTGATCGATTGGTTAACATCAGCCGCGACGAGCGTATAGGTACTCGCGGTGCCGGTGACGGTGGCGCCACGCATCCATTGATACGTATAGGAATCCGGAACGGGGCTGAATGCGGGGGAGATAGAGATAGACAGGGTGTTGC
>Ga0209628_10000511_pt1 | contig 23919 bp, 6 predicted proteins | sample TergutCu122P4_FD_187285 | JGI IMG/M metagenome (GOLD analysis project Ga0209628, IMG submission 187285) | Cubitermes ugandensis P4 segment gut microbial communities from Kakamega Forest, Kenya - Cu122 P4 (SPAdes) (version 2) | ecosystem: Host-associated > Arthropoda: Insects > Digestive system >...
AGAAGACCCGCAACGTTGGCACAGAACTGTTCCCGAACTGAAAGGCGTGTCGGAAGAGACCACAACAGGCGTTCATCGTTTGTACCAAATGATGGAAAAAGGCGAGTTGTTGGTTCCCTGCATTAACGTAAACGATTCGGTTACAAAGTCGAAATTTGATAATCTGTACGGTTGTCGAGAGTCGTTGGCAGACGGCATAAAACGTGCCACAGACGTGATGATTGCAGGAAAAGTGGTTGTTGTTTTGGGGTACGGAGACGTGGGAAAAGGCTGTGCAAAATCAATGAAATCGTATGGAGCGAGGGTGATTGTAACGGAAATTGACCCGATTTGTGCGTTGCAGGCGGCAATGGAAGGTTTTGAGGTCGCTCGTATGGATGATGCTGTGTATGAGGGAAATATCTTTGTTACCACCACGGGAAATAAAGACGTAATTACCGCCGAACACATCGCCAAAATGCCCGACCAGGCAATCGTTTGCAACATCGGACATTTTGATAACGAAATACAGGTCAGCAAGTTAGAGTCGTACCCCGGTATCCGCAAACGCAACATCAAACCGCAAGTAGATGAGTATATTTTCCCAGACGGACACTCCATCTTTTTGTTGGCAGAAGGTCGTTTGGTAAATTTGGGTTGTGCTACGGGGCATCCGTCTTTTGTGATGAGCAATTCGTTTACCAATCAGGTGTTGGCTCAAATTGAGTTGTGGAAAAACGATTACAAAATAGACGTTTACCGCCTCCCAAAGCATTTAGACGAAGAAGTTGCCCGCTTGCACTTAGAAAAAATCGGCGTAAAACTAACCAAACTCACCCAAGAACAAGCAGATTATATCGGCGTGAACGTGAACGGTCCTTATAAGGCGGAGCATTATAGGTATTAGGCATTTTTTTGTCCACAAATTGCACAAATAAAATTAGCACGTATGTATGTTACTGTATATTTGATTGTTGATAAATTTTTGGAATAATAATGGATAACATTTCATTCAAACTCATAAAATTAGAAGACAGACCAATTTTGCACCCTATTGTATCTCAAATTCCGTATCAATTGTGTAATTATACGTTTGCAAATATGATTATTTGGGGTAGTACGTATTCTCCCGCCTACGCAATCATTGACGGAATGTTGGTGATTATTTCGCAACCAAAGGAAAAACAATATTTTAATTTTCCACTTGGAAATGGAAATACCAAACAGGTGATAGACAAATTAATGCAATATGCCAGAGAAAAGGAAATTTCTTTTAAAATGATAAATATTACCGAAGAAATGAAAACTTTTTTGGAAAAATATTACCCCGATAAATTTAGTTATTCACTTTCCGTAGATTATTCCGATTATCTGTATGATACACAAGATTTATTGTTGTTGCAAGGAAAAAAATATCAGTCCAAACGAAACCACATCAATAAATTTAAAAAACTGTATAATTATCAATACAATAACATGACGCAAGAGGACATTCCTGAATGTAAAGAAATGCATAAACAGTGGGTGTTGACACATTGCAAAGAAGGCAATATAGGATTAGAAAACGAAACTTGTGCCACAATGAAAGCCTTGCAACTATTCGACAAATTGGGACTAAAAGGTGGTGTACTACGCGTTGACGGAAAAGTTGTCGCTTTCACACTCGGACAGGCAATAAATGATTCAACATTTGACGTGTGCGTAGAAAAGGCACTATCCGAATATGAAGGAGCGTATTCATTTATAAATCAACAGTTTGTAAAACATCAATTATCTGCCTATCCCTACATAAATAGGGAGGAAGATGTTGGGGAGGAAGGACTTCGCAAAGCAAAATTTTCTTATTATCCTATAAAGTTGATACATAAATATAGCGTTCAGAAGTAACATGACAATCCGACTACTTTCTTATTTTGTCGTTTCTAAAAAATCATTTAATTCGCTGTTTTATTGGTAAATAATTTCAAAATTACTTATTTTTTTTCGACCGAAAATTGCGTTTTTCCGTCTTAAAAGTAGTAAAAATTTTTAGGTTATTTATTTTTGTATTTTATATTAATAAAAATAGTACCTTTGCACTTTTATACTAACAATAATTAAATTGTATATCACGTAGCGAAAAATTGAACTTCATAATTTAATTTTATTCCTGAGAAATATTTGTAAATATGGATAATCTACAAGAGCAAATGCCGACAGAAATCAACGAACAAGTTGTTGAAAACAAACAAATTGTAAGCAAACAAAATCAAAATGTAACATTACAGAAAGATGACAAATTGCAAAACAAATCTGATTTAAAAATGGAAGAACATTTTAAACCCGAAAGAAAAAAAACTGTCGGGGTTACAAAAAAGAAAAAATCTATCGAAAAAGAAAAGGAAACTGCCTCTGACGAAGTCATCGAACAGAAAGAGGTAGGTATGGTTTGGAACGAAACATCGGGTGAGAACGAAAGAGAAATCGAATTGGAAGACACTAGTGAAGAAACGGAAGAAATGGAAATTGCCGATGATTTTTTTGACCATCTAAATCGTCAAGAAGTTATAGAAACATTAGAAGATGCCGTTGGAGAAAAAGATATTATTAAAGTAAAAAAACAAATTTCTTTGCTCAAAATAAAGTTTTTACAACTAAATAAAGAAAATAGGGAAGAACGGTTACAGTCATTTTTGGCAAACGGAGGAAATAAAGAAGATTATGATTATTCTTCCGATGACCTTGAGGTGCGTTTTGAAAAGGCATTTGAACGATACAAGGCTAATAAAGCAAAATATATGGAAGATTTAGAGCAAATAAAAATTGCCAATTTAGAGAAAAAACGTGCATTGCTTGACGAGTTAAAATTGCTCATAGAGTCCTCTACCGATTCTTTAAAGCAAATATACGATAAATTTAAAGATATTCAGGGAATATGGAAAGAAATCGGTCCTGTTCCGCAAGCAAATGTAACAGAATTGTGGCAAAATTATCATTTTTATGTAGAAAAATTTTTCGATAAAGTAAAGATAAACAGAGAGTTAAGAGAACTTGATTTTAAGAAAAATTTGGAGCGTAAATTGGAAATATGCGAAAAAACAGAAGCATTGTTGTTGGAAAAGTCTATTATCCGCTCTTTCAATCTTTTACAAAAATATCATCAGGAATGGAAAGAATCAGGACCTATTGAAGAAGACAAAAAAGAAGAGTTGTGGAATCGCTTTAAAATGGCATCAGACAGAATCAATCAAAATAGAAAAGAATATTACGAACAACTTGATAAACAACAAGAAGAAAACTACAAAGCCAAATTACTCCTTTGCGATGAAATGGATAAACTTAATCAGACAGAATTTACTTCGGTTAAACAAGTTAGCAAAATGGGCGATGAGGTTGCAATATTGTTTGAGGCGTGGAAATCTTTAGGTCCAGCCCCAAAGGAAGTGCAAAACGAAATATGGGAACGCTTTCGCAAATCGTTGGACTTATTTTTTGCTGAAAAAAAACAATATGTGTCTCAAAACAAAGACGAGCGAGCAAATAACTACAATATAAAACTTGATTTGTGTGTGCAAGTCGAGGCTCTTCTTGGACGCACCGATTGGGCAAAAGCAACAAAAGAAATAGCCTATTTACATGACGAATGGAAAAAAACAGGTCCCGTTGAACGCCGTCTTTCTGAAGCATTATGGAAACGTTTCCGCAAAGCCTGTGATAATTTCTTCCGTGCAAAAAAAGCCTATTATAAAGAGATAAATAAAAACGAAGACGAAAATTTATTGAAAAAAGAAGACCTTATCAGACGTGTAAATGAATACGTTTTTGTTGGGTCAAAAGAAGAAATTTTTGAGAAATTAAAGGCTTTTCAGCAAGAGTGGATGACAATAGGAAATCCGCCAATAGCAGACAGAAATCGCACTTTAGAAACTTTTTACAGTACTATAAACAAACGTTTTAACGAATTAAGAGCCATTCCAAACGAACTGAATAAGACAAAATACACGGAATATGTTCAGAAAATGTCGAAAACTAAAAACGATAGGGGAACCTTAGCAAAAGAACAATGGTTGCTTCAAACTAAAATAAGAGAAATGACTAATGACATTTATTTGTGGGAAAATAATCTGGGATTTTTTGCTAATTCAAAAAATAGTGACGAATTAAGAGCGCAGTTTAATAAAAAAATAGAAGACACAAAGCACGAAGTAGAAATTTTAAAAGCAAAACTTGCAATCATAAAAGCAAAAGCAAGGTAAAAAGTAGAGGTTGATTATGTATCTTTGCAAAAAAAGGTTTAGCCCCCATAGTTCAACGGATAGAACGGAAGTTTCCTAAACTTTAAAAATAAATATATTAAATTATTACTATTCAATATTTTACAAATTTATTTTAAATTTTCTGTGCAACAACGACAGAAACAACGCTATAATTAGTAAAAAAAAACAATATTTTTCTACTTCTTTTTAAAAAAAACATAAATTTTAAAAAAAGAAAAAAAAGAAAATACCCTAATAAAAAAAGAAAAAAAATAATACCCCCCTAATAAAAAAAAAAGAAAAAAAGAAAATACCCCCTATATATATATAAATATATATATACCCCTAAAAGAAAAAAAGAAAAAAAAAATTAACCCCACAACAAAAAAAAGAAAAAAATTAACCTAAAAGAAAAAAAAGAAAAAAAGTGTTGTAGTATTTCTTTTTTTTTATCTTACTTTTTTTTTCTTTTAAAAATAAAAATCAAATCAAAAACAAATCAAAAACAAATCAAAATTTTTTTCTAACTCGCAAACAAAAAAAATAAACCTTTTTCTAAAACTTAAAACAAATCGTTTTTTTACACAAAAACAAAATTAACTGTTTTTTTGTTGGTTAGTCCTTGAATACAAAAAATACTGACAGATGTTTTACTTATACGCTAAATAAAAAAAAGAAAAATAGCGAGTTTGTTTTTTTTCCGTCCACCGATAACTTTTCTCAGATTTTGAAAAATAATGCACTAAAATTGTAAGCACTATTATAATTTTGCATAAAATATAAAAAAGTAGTGATATGACAATACTAACAATTTTATTAGATACGCTTGTAAGCATTACCGATTACACTCCACAAGTAAATTATGCTATTTTACCTGTTGTTCTTGGAGCAATTATTTCTGCTGTTGCTGCTCTTGGTGGCAGTATTTATTCAGGAATTATGTCATCAAAAGCAAACAAAGAGGCAAAGGCTGAGGCTGATAAGTTAGCCGCTAAACAAGATGCTATGTATAAAAAGCAGCAGGCTGAGGCTGAAATGTTAAAGGCTACGGAAGGGAATTTTATGGAGACTGCCGCAGGTAAAGGTATGGTTACCGAAATGAAGGAACAGTACGATGATGCTATAAAACAGTCCACTGCTAACGGATTAAAGCGTGAATTTACAGATGAGGCAAAGCAGGCTGGTGTACAGTCTGCAAATAAGCAATTAACAGACAATATGCGAGGGCTTGCAGGAATGGGAACAAATTATAGGCTTGGTATTCTCGGAATGGTAAATAGCCTTAAAAATGCTGCTTATGGTCAAAAATGGCAAGGGGATGCTAATTTAGCAAATGTTTATATGGGAATGGCTAAATTAAAAAATGAGTCGGCATTAAATATGGGAAGAAATATTGCGAATACAGGAAAGGCATTTGGCGATGTTTTAGGTTCTGCTGACAGTTGGGACGATTTTAAATTGAAAAAAAATGCAGGCGATACAAGTTCTTCAACAGATGCAGCGGTTACGAATAATCTAATGTCGGCAGGTAAAAATGTAATCGGCGGAATGGACAACTCTAAATTAAGTGGACAAGATTACAAAGATATTGCTAAAAATGGATATACAAGCGAAAAACTATTAGAGGATATTGCTCGCATACAAAATCAGAATAATTGGAATAATCCTAATTATCAATGGCTTAAACCACCAAAATTAAAAATACAACAATAATTATGAAATATAGTAAAAACGCAATAGCAAGCGGAAAACAAAGTGTATTAGACGCTGAACGTGAAACAAAAGACTTTTGGAAAATTATTGAAACGGTAATGAACCCAAAAGAATTTGAAAAAATTTGGAACAGTCCAAAGGTACACGATATTGCGAGACTTGATTTCATAAAAAATACTCAAAAATATGTTTTTAAAGAAAAGGGACGTGAAACAGAAATTGATGCTGCGGAAACAAATAATAAAATTGACGAAGTAAATAAAAAAATTGAGGCACTTAATAAATTGATGAACTTATGAGCGGACTAATGGATACTTTTGAATTATTAGAAAATAATTATACTTCTGACGCAACAGGAGACAATTCTTTTGTCGCTAACGACAAAGAAAAAGAATACGAACAATTTAAAGTTGAATACCCTAAATTTAATTTAGATTTCAACCCTTCAACCAATTTAAAAATTGCAGAACCAAAACAGGAAGAAAAAAAAGAACCTGAAACTACAACAGAAAAAAAAGAAAACACAGAAACGAAGACAACACAAAATAATAATGCAGGAAATACAACATATTCCAATGTTTCTTCTGCCAATCCAATGGCAACTACAACGACAATACGTACTAATGAAGACAAAACTGTAGACGCTATAAAACAACGATTTCCTGCAATGATAACTCGTGAAGAATGGGACGAATTGACAAAGAATAAAGGTTATGACGTTTGGCGTGAGTATTTAGGTTTTAAAGACAATCCACCTGTTTACGATAAAAACAAAGAAAAAAGATTAAGATGGCAGGCATTAGGACACGCATTAGCAGACGGATTTTATACTCTCGGCGAAATTATTGGTTACTCTCAAAAAAATCAACCTGCAACCGTTCAGTTACGTGATTATAAAAAACCTGAATCGTTAGACCAAATAGAAAAAAAACAAGAACTTCATCAAAAAGAATTATCTGAACATAATAAATTTTTAAAAGAGTATTATAAACAAGCACTTGCATACGAGACGGCAAGTCAGAAGGCATACCAAGATTATTTGAAACAATTTGGCACAGAAACAACAAATACGGTAACAAAGGGCGGTGGTTATAGAATAGATGGATATATTGACAAAACTTATTTTGATGAAATGCAAAAACATAAATTAGAGATGGCAAGATTGAATGGTTATTTTAGAATTTATGGAAAAAATAAAGAAGAAGATGATTATTGGATACCAAGACGCATTGCTGATACAGATACGTTTTATGAATTTTATTATAATCCAAAAACAACCGACAAAATTATTTCAAGTGCAGCAGAAGAACTTTTTACAAAATTTTTAGAAATAAAAGATAAACTAACGCCAGAGTCTTACGATAGGATAAAAGTAGCAACAAAAAAATCGCATCTACGAAATAGGAATGGATGGCAACGTGATGATAATTTAACCTTTCTCGCACAGACAGTAGGGGAACTTCTGTACTCATCCGATTTACTCGAAGAAGAATATGAAAAGGCAAAAAAAAGAGGTGATTTAAAATTAGCAAGAAGCATTTTTGAAAGTAAAAAAAAGGTTGATGCTATTTTAGAAGGAACAAAGAAACAAAAATTTAATTTTAGATAGTTGGTTATGTTTATTGAAGAAGGTGATGATATTTTAGAGAGAAAAAGAAAAAGGAACGAAGAATTAGAGGCTGAACTTATTGCGTTAGAACGCAAACAAAAACAATCTTCAACTCCTACCGCTCCTGTTTCCACGCAAAAAGAAGTAGCAACGCAGCAGGCGAAGGTAGCAGCGAGTAATCCTATTACGCAGCAAGCACAACAACAAGCACAACAACCAAGCCAAAAACCAACAACTACAACTCAACCGAAACAGACAACAACACTTCCTCAGAGGCAACAACTTCCGCAAGATTGGAAATTTAATGACCCACTTAATTATTCAAATCCTGCTGAAAATCCAGAATATAAAAAAGCAGTAGACAATTATACAAAAAACAAAGAAGAAATAAGTAAACAAATAAAAGAGGACATTAAAAAAGAGCCTCTTATTCCGCCAGATTCACCGCTTCCTTTATCGCAAAGGCAAAAAGAATATTTAGACAAAGAGACGGAAGACAAAGAAAAAAAATTAAATGAAATTGAAACATATTTAAAAAATAATGGACTTTGGAACGAAAACTCCGAAAAGACAATAAATGAAGGACGTGATAAATTAAAGAATGAAAAACTAAAAAATGAAATTCAGGCACACCCTTTGCGTACTGATATTGCTGAAACATTTAAAAATGAGCAAGAAAATATAGAGCGAGACAAGGAACTCATTAAAAATATAAATAAGGATTATTATAAATGGTTTGACGAAAAACATAGTGTATTTGAGCGTCCACCTGATTTTAAGATGCCAACTGTTGAACATGTTATTGAAAAAACACTTACTAATAAAGACTTAACAAATAAAATAAGTAATTTTGCGTATGATTATGTTTCTAACGACAGCAAAATAAAAAATCAAGTATTAGAATTTGAAAATGCAAACAACGCACTTACACAAGAAGAATATCAAAAAAAATATAACGCACTTACACCAGAACAAAAGAAAATACACGATGAATTAGTAAAGCAAGAAGAAGAAAAATTTAAACAGAGAGTTGCAGAGGTTTACGAAAGAGCAATTACTTCGTCTCGTGATGTTTTATTAGACTATTTAAAACAACAAAATATTCCACAAGATGCATTTGAATATATTTTTACAAAAGGATTTGGCAATAGTATTGTTGGAATGTTGCTTAACAGTCAAAAATCTGCATTACAAAAACAATTAGAACAACAAGGATTAGAAGAATACGGTGCAGGATTTTGGGATGAATTAGCATCAACGGTATTAGGATTGAGTATTGATGCTGCAACGGGAACGTTTACCGTTGGAGGTGTTGCTGGTGGTTTTGCATCAAAAGTAATAATGAGTGGTGCTAAAAAGTGGGCGTTGTTAAACGTAGAAAAACAAGTTGGCAAACAAGTTTTTAAAGGAATAGCAGCACAAACGCTTCCGACAGTAGAAAAACTTGTTTCCACAGGAATGACTTCTGGTGGTTCGTTTGCTTTTTTTGACGCAGCGGGAGAGTATGCAAGGCAAACATATCAAGACGAAGAACGTGATGTTTTAAAAATTGCAAATAGAGGCCTTCACGGTTTCTTTCTTGGTGCTGTTGTTGGGGAGTTTGGACTTGGTACAAAAGCATTAGCGGGAAAAGTTAATAATAGACTCGGACAAATAGCAATAAAATTAGGAAGTTCCATACCAGAAGCGGCTATATTTATTACACCAGATATTATATCTGATATTTATAATGACAAAGATATTTTTACCGAAGAAAATGGTAAAAAATTTGTTGATTTAACCGCCTTAATGTTAGCAATGAAAACAAAACATTTTAAAGAAACAATAAAAAAAGAGGGAAAATTAGATAAAGATGGCGAGTTATTAAAAAAGTTACAATTTAATAAAACGGATTTTGAAGAACTAAATAAGGCAGGAATTGACGGAAAAAACTTACAATCTATTGTAAAAGATTTATTAAGAGGGAATGACACAAATGATTATCATATTAAAAACGTATTACCAAAAATTGAAAAAATAATTAGAGACAAGAACGTTCCTGCTGAAACTAAAAGTAAATTAGAAAAATTGTTTTTTAATGGAAATTTGTATGATTATTTAATAAATGAGCAAGATACATTAGATAAAACATTTAGAGAAGATATATTAGAAAATAATCGTTTTGCTCCTCAAATGCGAGACGAAGTTTTTAATAACACAATAGATAAATTACAAATAAGCAGTTCAGAATTAGATTATATTTTACAAAAAAAACAATCAGAACGCACAGAAAAAGAAAATGAAATATACAATACATATCTTCAAACTTTAACAGAAGCACAAATAAAATATAATTATTTGTATAATGGTGGATTAAGTTACGCCTTAAATAAAAACAAAAATAACATTCCACCTGAAATAAAAGATACTTACTTAAAAAATGAATGGAGTGATGAAGATATAAAAACCATAAATACTTATATAGAAAGTGTTTATGAGCGAGAAAGGAATGATTTTATAACTCCTGACGAAAAAGTATTTATAAATGACATCAAAGAGTATATAAATTTTACATCAGAGTCCTTTGAAAGACTTAAAAACGAACAATTAAATAGTATTCCTGTTGAAGTAAAACGTGAAAATAATCGGATTGATATTTTTGACGGCAATGGAAATGTTGTATATAGCAAAGAGTTTGAAAACAAAGAGACGGCGGACAAATACGAAGAAACGGCAAAAAAATTATATTTAGATTTAGATAGTGAATTTAACGCAACATTAAACAAATCATTACAAGGCGAAAACGGTCTTATATCACAAGCATTAAATAAAGCAATGTCCATCGCATATAATACAATGGTAGATGGAAAAATTGTTGTTAAGGAGGGACAAATAGACGGAAAAACGATATTTATTATTTCGGAAGATAGCGAGAATGTTCTTTTTAAATATTCAAAACCAGAAAACGAAAATGAAACAGGTCTTTTAATTACAAATAAAAGACGTATTGACAACATAGAACAAAAATCTGTAACTGACTTTGCATTGGAAATTATAAATATGTTATCGGAACAGACTGCAAAAACAGCAATCGCAACCGTAGAGGCTACAATAAATCTTGCAGCAAAGGAAAATTTAACTGATATAAAAGATTATTCTAATGCAAAGGACGGCGAAGTCGTTAATGTAGTTTCTGATTTAGATAATAATATAAAACAAGGCACAATAAAAACAGACGAACAAGGACAAAAAGTTATTGTATTTTCTGACGGTACAACGATGCCTGCAAACAATGTAGAAGTACCAAAAACAACAGAATTTGAAGTAGGTAAAAATAAATATACATTTACAGCAGAATTTGAAAATGGAAGTTTTAAGGGCGAAATGCCAAAGAATGATGCCGAAGAATTTAAAAAATTAAAAGAAAATGAAAATGATGGTTGGGAAGTTATTGTTGGCGATAAAATAGACGCTAACGACCCGAATAGTAAATATAGTGTTACCGTTTCAAAACAAAAAGAAGATAATAATTATTATTTTTATGTTTATGGTAGTGGTGATATTCTATCTGTTCCGAAAGATAAGGTAACTGAAAGTAATAATATTTTAATTTATGAAGATGAGAATGGTAAAGAATATCAAGCGACAACGACACAACAACCACAATTAAAAAAAGAATATGAAAAACAAAATATACAAGTAGAAGACAAAGAAATTACGGAAGATATAAAACCAATAGGCAAAGGTTATTTTGGGAATGTTTACGACCAATTCAAAGGTAGGGCAAAAGAGGCTTTTAATTTTCTGTTTGCGAAAAAAGAAGGCGATTTAGTTGGCGTTTTTCATAAAGAAGGATTAGGTGATATTGATTTAATCTGGGGAAGTGCCGCAGAAGATAAAGGCGTTGAGCATATTATTGAAAAACACATAATAAAACAAAATGACTTTGCAGATATAAACGAGGCTGCCGAAATTATTGATGATGTTATAAAAAACGGCACTATCACAAAAGAAACAGAAAATAGGGCTATAATTGAAAAAGATGGGTATCTGGTTGTTGTTAGAAAAACAATAGAGGATGGTCAAGGAAATTTCATACAATTAAAAAATTGGATTCTTACTTCTTATGATGGTTCGAGTGGAATAAAAGAAAAAAGAGTGTCCGCCAGTACCGATACTACCCCTACTGACAATCAAGGTGGCAGGGCTGTCGCCACCGACACTCAAACAGCACAACGCAATAATAATGATAATATTGTACGTGATAAAAAATTTATTGAAAATTTACCAAAAGATAAAGATGGAAATATTGATTATTCACAAATCAAAGATGAAAAAATATATGCCGAAGCATTAAAATCTGAATTTGAAGGCGAAGAGTTAGGTATTATTGACGAACTTATAAACGAACAAAAAGAAAAATTATCAAAAGCAGATAAAAAAAGTATTATTGAAAGAAAACGTATTGAAAAAGAAGTAAACACTGAAATTGATAAATTAAATAAAGTTAGAGATATTTTATTGCCGAAACAACAAGAACCGGGAAAAGAAGAAGTAAAACAAGAAAGCACTCCTGCTCAACAAACGAAAACAACAGAAAAAGTAAGGAATGAAAAATTTCTAACACAAAATAAAATAAATAGAGAAAGAAGAGATAAAATAAGAACTAATAGTGATTTGCAAATAAAAATAGAAAGCGACCCAGAACTCCATCTGTTAGACAGAATACAACGAGGCGAAATTAAGTGGCTGTGGAAAAGTAAGATAAAAGGCACTGAAACAATAGGAATGATACATCATTACAACAAAGTTATAGCACAAAGATTATTTGGTCAAATTAGCAAAGATGGATTTACGCTTGACAGACTTACGGAAGACATAAATGATTGGTTCCCTAATCGTGATTTCACAGAAATTAGAAATGTAGTTTCAGATATTGCACAAATGTGTTTAACAAAGGAAGATGCATTAGGCTTATTAGAAAAAAAATTATTGTCTGAATATGAAGAAAATAATCAATACGACCCAGAAGAACCTAAAACACAAGAAGAATGGGACGCATATACTAAACGTCTAAATGAAATAGAACGCTTAGAGCAAGAGAGACAAGAAGGTTTTGATAGTGAAGTATTGCAAGCGGAAATTGAAAAAGAAATTGTATCTTTGCAAAATCAAGCAAAGATGCTTGGTGTTTCTTATCCTGAATTAGAAAAAGCGAACACAATAATTGATATAATAGATTTAATAGAACAATATAATGAAGGAATACAGCAAGAAGAAAGTAATGTATTGGGTGAATTTTCTGGACAAGTCGAGATTCAGGAACGATTTCGAGATGATAATAGAGGGGTTGGAAATGTGGGACAAAGAGGTGTTCAGCAGGGAAGAATTTCAGAAGATACTCGATTATCAAATATTTTTGAGAGTGAGAGAAGTAATGGAGGCGAGTTTCAAAGAGAAAATGAAAGCGGAAACAGACCAGCAGAAGAAGTTGGAACTGAGGGAATCACTAATGTTCTGGCATCGGAGGATAACCTACGAAATGTACAAAGAAATGCAAAAAGCAGCACAACAGAACTCTCCAACGCCGCCAGAGCCGAACTCGACAAACGATTAAAAGAGTACGACTCTAAACTTGCAGCATTAAGAAAAAAATTAAAAGATGCTGCAAAGGAAAAAGGAATTGGTATAAGTGAATATACTAATGAAAATACGTTGGATTTTGGTGAGGAAAAAACCGACACCAATTTATCTGCTTTGTTTACCGCTGATGAAATTCCAAAAGATTTTTCACAAGAAAATACAAATGTTATTTATCAAAAATATGGGCAGGTTGTCGCTGACGCTGCAAACGAATTGAGTAATTTTTTACGTGAAAATGGCAAAAGGTCTGACTTTGAAAATAGAAGTATTGACGAATTAAAAAATGATTTATTTTCAGGTGAAACAGATTTACGTACAGAAGAACTTGAACGGTTAAAAAATAAATTAGAAAAAAAAGATGCTGAAATAGCAAAATTTCAATCTGATTTAGATAATGCTAAAAATGAAATTGACAAACAAGTTGCTATTGCTGCTTTGGATTTTGCTAAAAATCAAAGGAATGAAATAGAAAATAAAATAAACTCATTGCGTAGTGAAATTGAGGGCGGGAATAACGTTGTAGCGGTGGCAGAACAACAAAAACAAGATACCGAAGCAGAAATTAAAAAAGAGATTGAAAAAATAAGAAATTATAAAGTAGATGGTCATATCGTAGTGGCAAATATTGTATATGTTGATAAAAATCACGATTTTTATGGTAGAAGAAATGCGAGGTCAGTAGGTGGAAAAATAGGTGAAGGTTATTATATTCAGTTTAAGTCTGTTGAAAGTAAGGATAGAATTATAGGTGGTACGTTTAAAAATTTTGAAGATTTTAAAAAATATGCTGATGAAAATCTACAACAACAAAAACATCGTACCAAATCAGAAATTGAAAATGAAATCGATTTTCTATCAAATGAACAATATGGCGCTCTGATAAGTGGTAATAGAGAACAGCATACTAAAATATCACAAAGAATTTTAGAATTAAAAGAAGAATTACGCAATGCAAAGAAAGGCAAAGTAAGTTTTCAGGTAGCGAGTAATGAGTTAGAGGCGGTGAACGTTACTTTTAATAATGATGTACAAAGACATATAGATGGAATGTTGCCAAAGGGACACGTTTATAAACTTGGTACACCGAAAGGAATACTTGCAGAATATATTCCATTTTCAGAAATTGAATTAAAAGCAACTATTTTAGAAGAAAAAGCAACAAAAAAAGACCACGATTTTGATTTATCTGAAATAAAAGATTTACCAAAGAAGATAGCGAATCCTTTGGCAATATTTAGGTACGGAGATAAAAACAAGGCTGTAAATATTATTATTGAGGTACAAAAAGATGGCAAAAATTTTATTGTTGGATTGTCTCTAAACCCAATGGTTGACGGAAGCAAACTTGAAATTCACAGCATTAGAAATATATTTCCAAAAGAAAATGCAGAATGGCTAAATTGGATAACACAAAACAAATCAATGTATTTGAATAAAGAAAAAATCCAAGCCTTAATAACCCAACAGCGAACCAATCTCGCTGACGTGAGTTATCTTAACTTGGAAGATGTTGCAAAGATAGTAAAAAATTTTGATAATACCAAGTTTTCCGAAAAAAATAATGAAAATAAAATTGCCGACCAACGCAAATATTCATTTGACGTAAAAGGTATAACAGAAGCGAATGCCGCCGAAATGCACGCAATAAAAGAAAAGGCTATTGCAGACGGTACGTTTATGAAAGCACCTAACGGCAAAAAAAGTAATTTGAATGAGCGGGAGTGGCTACAAGTGCGGACAAAGAAATTTATTGATTGGTTCGGCGATTGGCTTAACGACCCTGCCAATGCAAGTAAGGTCGTGGACGAAAACGGCGAGCCGATGAAGGTGTATCACGGAACGCAATATGCAGGACATACTATATTTGAAAAAAAATCAAATAATTTTATATATTTTACAGATAAGATTTATTGGGCGAGAAATTATGCTGATGAAAAAGGAGATTCGACAGTTAGATTATTCAGGGCAAATGATGAAAGATATAATGAAAATAATAAAGAATATGACGAATACGACACAAAAGCGGTATATGCTGCATTTCTTAATATAAGAAATCCAAGATACAGAGATTTTAAAGGCAAACACGCTTTAACGAAAGATTTCAGTGATAATCTTGGTAAAAATGATGGGTTAATAAATAGTAATGTTATTGACGATAATAGACACATTTTAGATAGTATTGGAAATCAAAGTGGAACGGTATTTTTAATTTCAAATTCAAACCAAATAAAATCCGCCACTGACAACAACGGCAACTTTGACAATAAAAGCGATGATATACGGTATCAGATAGAACGTGCAAAAATAGATGACGTAAAAAATAACATATTAAATCTATTCAAAGAGGCTGCAAGTACGGACGCAAAAGGCAAAACCGTTCCAATAGGAAGATTGACAGAAGAAGGCAAAAAATATCTTTCAGATATATCAGGGTTAGATTTTAAAAATTATACTGATTTTGCGTTGAATATGTCAGACTTGCGGCATATTTATAATGAGCATTATGGCACTAACGAAAAAGACAAAGGGAATAATATACCACTAACTGACAATGATATAAAAAACATATTAGACGTTATTTCAAATCCTGAGAAGATTTTATTTTTAGGAAAAGATAATGACAGAGTTAATAAATTTGCATTTCTTAGAATGGCTGATAATGGAACTTACAATCTTGTTGAGGTATATGGTAAAAAGTCAGGACAATTAACAGCAAAAACATTTTATAAAACAAAAAAAGGAATAGAACAAAGAGAGTTAGAACTAAAAAAAGCACCCTATCTCTCTACGTCCGAAACGGATGGGGTCTTATCCCAACGAGATATAGCGCTTGACACTAAAATTCCTCAAATGCTTGAAGGAATTTCAGATGTTGCAAAGATACAACAAAAAAATGAATTTACGGACATTTCCGAAAAAAATAATGAAAAAAGTGTAGAAAGGTTTAAGCGGATACCGATAGAAGATGGCAAAGCAATAACCGACCATTTTGTAAAAAGCGGCGTAGCAGATAAAGTAACGTGGTATAACGGAAAGGACGACCCAGCAATAAAAGAATTTTCAAACAAACAAGAATTTCATAATCAATCAGGAACGGTGATGGGCTTCCGTGTAGAAGAAAACGGAAAAACACACGTCTATTTAGACAGCACAAAGGCAAATGCCAATACTCCTATGCACGAATTTGCAGGGGCTTATATTGGGCAGTTACGGAAAGAAAACCACCCAATCTGGCAAAAAGCAAAAGAACTAATAAAACAAAGTAAATATTACGAAGAATTAAAAAATAATCCGAACTATAAATTTGAGAGCGAAGACGAACTTTGCCACGAAGCGTTAGAATGGGCTGTCGGTGATAACTTTGAGAAGGATTACCACGAAAATAAAGACAAAGGATTTTTAGATAAGGTACAAGACTTGTTAAAAGAGTTTTGGGAGTGGATAGGCGGACAGTTAGGATTAAAAGATTTAACGCCCGAACAGATAAGAAATTTAACGCTTGACGAACTTATTAAGGGAATACAGGCTGATATTTTGCGTGGTGAAAATATAAAACCAGAAACCGATGCACAAAAGCATTTTACAACAAACCCTGATAGGTTGCCTCTTACGCTATCTGTATTTGAACGTCCAGAGTTTAAGTCTATGCGTGGAAAAAATGTAAACCCTATTACAATACAACAGATTTTAAATAAAACAGGCATAAAAGCAATAGAAAAACAACTTATAAACGATGTCATCGATTCGAGATATAAAGGACAAAAATCAATAAGTTATGACGAGTTAGAGGCTGCTGTACGGGCAAGTATTATTCCACTTGAAAGGATAGAAACAAAAAGATATTCTGATTATGGGTTAAATAATTTGAGTGATAGCAGGTCTAACGAAGATGAATACACTGTTATTTTAAATTTTCCAAAAGTAGAACACGGACAAGAAGGGCATTTTCACGGTGAATTTGATTATAATAAAAAAAGAGACGTAAATTATATTGCAAAACAATTAGACAATAATACGTGGATAGCCGTAGAGGAAGATTATCAAGGCAGTGTAAATGACAACAATGTTTATAATTATGTAGGAACTGTCGGAAGTAAGGATGATGTTGAAGAGTGGATTTCAAATTATGAAAATCAGGATGCATCTTTTCATATAAATAAAGGAATGTATGGTCATTTTCGTGTTTGGAAAGATGGCGGACAAATTTATATTGCCGAAATGCAAAGCGATTATTTTCAGAATTATGCAGCAAAAAGCCATTTGATAAAAGAAACAAAAGGATATTCAGAAATACATATAAAACAGATAGAAAGTATAAGACAAATAAACAAAGAGGCAGATGACAAAATATATGAAATACAAAATCAAAACATAACAAGAGATGAAAGTAAAAAATTAAATGCCAAAATAGATAACGACAGATACGACAAAATAAAAGAAGCAAATAAACAATTTGAAAAAGACAAAGAGGCACTTTACGAAAAATTACCACCAGAAGAAAAACAGTTTATTGCATCGCAAAAAGTTTGGGAACGCCGATTACTGCACGAGGCAGTACGAGAGGCTGTGCAAAGCGGAGCAGATGAGGTGTTGTTTCCTACTCCTCATACTATTGCAGTAATTGAAAATTATGTAAGCGGAAGCAAACCATACGAAGTTGTATCACAATTATATGACAATAGGTTGACAGAAGGTGACATAATAGAAGATGTAAATGGGGAATGCGTTGTATCAGACGTGAATTGGGATGGCGAATTTGAAGCAATACCACTTGAAAATGTTATAATAAAAACAACGATAGACGATTATGTAAAAAAAGAGGCAAATTATCATTGGGAAGATATTAGAAACGAAGCAAGAGATATATTCATAAATTTAGATAAGATTACAAGGTCGGAAATTGAAAACACGGATTATGGCGGTTATTGGGATATAGCAAAGGAAGTAATTTTAGAAAAATTATATGGCGAAGAAAGCAATATTGAATACTTTAATAAAGATAAGAGCGAAGACGAATTACAAGAATTGTTAGATAATGCTGCTGTTTCTTTGTATGATGTTGAAAATGAAATAAAAGATTTAATAGAAAGAGATTTAGAAGGAAGAATAGACGAAGATTATTTTACAAAAGAATTTGGTTTTGGGCGTGCTGTTATAACAAGCAATTATGACATTTACGTTTGGAAAGATAGCGTTTATGGTGAAAACTATAAACAACCAGATAAATACGGAAATGTAGCAAAAGAAAATTTTGACCCGACAGAGTTAAGCGAAACGGAACAGCGTGTATTAGAAAAATATCAAGCGTATGAAGATTTATTAAAACAAGATTACGGAGAAGAAAATGTGAGTATTTATGAAGATAATGATGGTTATGATTGGTATAGGCTTGAATTGAATAAGCAAACAAAAAATAGACCTGTTACGGCATTTCAAAAAAATAATACTGAATACAATAAAATAGGTAGTGAATACGTTAATAATATAAAAGAAAATGAGTATGACAGCAGAAACGAAACCGAATTGGATAACAGACGAGCAATGGTCGATAGTGCCACACGTGAGTTGGTGGGAAAATCAGAGGAAGGGAGCAGAATACATCAAACACTCTCCGAGAGCAACAGCAGAGGAAGCGAAATTACAACAGAGGATGGCGTACGAAGAGGCTGGGATAAAAATAAATTCTTAGCACAATTAGAAGTTTCTGCACATCAAAATAATGTGTGGATTGAAGATATTACATCTATTGCACAAAAAAATAGCGAATTGATTGGTGGATTTGAAAACGAGCCTTACCTATCAAATGACGGAAAAAATGTTATAAAACTAAACAATCTTAATTTTTTAAATGATAACGATTCACAATACGAAACCACTCGTGATTTTAATTATTTTATTGAGCGTTTGTATTCACATAATAAATTATTTCCAAATGTTAAATATGAAATTATAGGGTTTGGCGAAAATTCAAACGGCGATGTTTGTATTGCTTTAAAACAACCATTTGTGCATAATTCAAAACTTGCTACTATGGAACAGGTTGAAAATTGGTTGCAAGAAAATGGATTTGAAAGAGATGTTAAACCAGATGGGTTAGTATATTATACGAATGGAAAATATGAATTATCAGATATTAAACCTCAAAATGTATTAGTTGATAGAAATGGTGAACTTTATTTTATAGATTTAGATATAGAAACTGTTAAAAATATAAATAAAATTTCAGAAAAAAATAGTATCTTTGCAGAAAATTTAAAAAAATTATATAACGATAGAAAAAATGACGAGAGAACAATATTTGATGTGGAAAGCCCCCAGAGACAAGGAGGGAATAGAGGCGGTGAAAAGGTTACAGGAATTGACACTTACTTCCGAAGAGTTCGACGAGATGGTAGAGAGTCATTGGAGGGGGGAAGGGAGACCGAATCCGAACAAGAAGAGGTCAGAGCAAGCCAAGAACGAGATTTAAAAGAATACGCTAAACAAAACAACTTACTAATTAGCGAAGAAACAATTATTGAAAATTCTTCCGAAGAACTTCCAAAAGGGAAAGAGTCGAGAGTTTTTATTGATAAAAACGAAAATAATGTTATTAAAATAACTGATTGTAATTATTTTGCAGGTGAAACGCCGTTGTCATTTTATGATAATCATATAGTAGCGTTTAACGATGTTTTTCCAAATACTGCCTATAAGATAGTTGGTTTTAATGAAAATGAAAGAGGTTTTTGTTTTGTTCTACAACAACCACTTATTAAAGGGAAAAGACTTTTTGATATAGCAAATCAAAAGGCAAATGAAATAATAGAAAATCACCCTAACAAAGACAACCTTACAGACAAAGAAATTTCTGATATAAAAAAGGAACAGCACGATTTGCAAAAAAAACGTGTAATAGACCTTATGCGAGATGAGTTTCAAATGGACGCAATATCTTCCACTGATTTTACTAACGATATTTATGATGTAAAAGATTTGCATTTAAAAAATGTAATTGAAGGCTATGACGGAAAACTTTATGTTATTGACGCTATGGTTAAGAGGTTAGAAACAGATGAAGAAGATGTTTTATCAGACTTTCCACCTGAACAACAAAGAGAAATACGTTTTCAGATAGCCGAAAGTGCTGAAAAGATTACAGAATTACAAGAAAATTATGATAAAGAATTTGACAACTATTTAAAGGCTGAAGAAAAACTAAAAAATGCAAAAACAAAAGAAGAAGTAGAAGCCGCAAGCATAGAAGCAGTAGAAGCAAAGAAAAATGCAAGAAGGGCTAAAATAGAAATGCAAAAAACATTAGAAAAAGAAGAAAAAGATTTAATAAAGAAACATTCTGATAATACCTTTGATGATGTTGATGGCTCAAAAAGGAAAAGAAATTTATTTAGAAGAACAATAGAATTTCTTTGTTTAGATGTATATAATTTTGCAAATAGCGACTATCCTATGAAAGAGTTACGTGATTTAGTTACAAAAACGCTTGGTGGTATTTATAATGATTTATCAGATACTTATAATGAAATTAGCCACTCTCGTACTCGTGTAGTTAATAGGATAGGTGAATTTACGTATAATGAATGGCGAAATATAAATATGGCTATTGGCGAAATTACTAAAAACTATAAAACACAATTATTAAATTTTAATGTTACGTGGAAATATGGTAATGATAAAAAACGTAAAGAAGGGAAACCTCTCACTTTGAGAGAAAAAATACAAGTATATTTACAGGCAAAAGACATTGAAGAGGCTGACGAATTAAAATTAGTAGATAGGGGTAGGAAAGGATTTACTAATGATATTGGTTATAGTCCAGAGGAATATATAGAAATATTTGAGAAAATAGTAGGCGAACAATATATTACAAACCTAAATAATAGTGTAAAAGCGGCAACACAATTTATTCTTGATGCACAGTTAAAGTATGGACTTATAACAAAAGAAAAGTATGACGAATTGTCAAAACGTAAGTATTATGTACCTGAAAGGGGTTGGCAGGAGCGTGATATGTACGGCAATAATTATCATTTTGTAAAAGGTGGAAATTATGGTTATGGCAATCCATTTAATACTGCAATGACAAAGGCAGAAGGTCGGGAGTCGCTTGCTTCCAATCCACTTGCATACTTACGTAGCATAGCCGAAACTACAATATTAGAAACAGAAAAAAATAAAGTAAAACAATCAATGTATCGTTTTGTTATTGATAACTTACAAATTGGTGCTGATAATAAATTATTTGGATTTAAAAAGAAATATGAGCCTGCTGATTATGCGTATCAATCTACAAAACAAGAGATAAAACAACACGAAGTAGATGTTTATATTGATGGCAAAAAATATACAATGTATTTTACTGACGATAGGGTTGCTGCGGCATTGAATTTTAATACCTCTAATAACAGAGGCAGTGGAAAATTAAGTAAGATAAATCGTGCAGGTATGAGTTACCTATCTGCTGCGGCTACGCATTATAATATTGAATTTGCACTAACAAACTTATTACGAGACCAAGTGTTTGCACACGTTACAAATACTATTCAATATGGAAAATTTGCAAAAGGCGGCAAGCACCTTCCTTTTGAAATGAATGCAAGATTATTAAAAAACACACTGCCATTTACAGCACCACAATTACACGGTGCTATTGGCAAAAGGGTAGCGTCAGGACATAGCATAAAAGAAAACAACAAATACGATAAGTTAGTAAATGAATTTTTTGAGGACGGAGCAAATACAGGTTTTGCATACTTACGTAGTATTGAGAACATAAAAAGGCAATTAGAGAACAATACTTTTAATAAAGTAATTGAGGGTGGACACGATGCAGCAAAAAAAGTATTAGGATTTGCTACCGAATACACAGAGTTGCTTACTCGTTTTGGTCAGTATTGTGCTTTACGTGAGGCTGGTTATAGTCGTTTTCAGGCTGCCACAGGCTCACAAAATATAAGTATAAACTTTAATCGTGCAGGAGCAAATAATTGGTTAGCAAAGAATTTTTTGTTTGCTAAGGCTTCGATAAATGCATTGTGTAAGGCTGTATATTTAGGAAAGGAATATCCGTGGGCTTTTGGTGCGGAGGCTATTGCTTGGGGAACAGCAGGATGGATATTAAATTATTTTGGCGGTGGATATTTTGGCGGCGGTGGCGGCGATGATAACGAAGATACACGCTATATTAGCGACTACAATAGATATACAAATATAATAATTGGAAAGACAAGGTGGCGGTTGTCGCAAGAAGTAAGTGTTTTTTATATGATAGGAGTAAATCTTGCAGATGCAATGCTCGGTAAAAAAACTTATGGAGAGGCTGCGTTTGACGCAGCAAGGCAAGCGGTAGGAGTTTTATCACCTGTGGACTTTACAGAAGGAATTAAATATAATGATAAATATGGTTTTGAATACGATTGGAGAGCAGGAGCAGCCGCAAATACGCCAATTCCAATGCTAAAACCAATTTCAGAAATTGCATTTAATAGGAACTTTATGGGTAAACGTATTTATATGGATAGAAACCCATTTGCAGACACTACCGACCCAGATATAGTAAAAAAGGTTAGTAAACATTTAATTTCTGCTTATACAAGTGGAATAGGACGGTTAGGAAGCAATATTTATGAAACTATATATAACGCAATAATTGATGAACAAGACTTTGATATGTCTGTATTTCCTGTATTAAATAGGTTCTACGTAAAAGATAATCCAGAAGGAGTTTTAAGGAAAGAAATTAGCGAATTAAAATATGATGTTAAATATATTGAAAACAAAAAAAGAGATTTGAATAATATAATTAACAATGAAAAAAGTGAGTATAGCGAAGAAGAGGTGAAGGCAGCAGAGGAAGAGTTAGAAATACTCGAAAAGGAAATAGAAAAAGACAATCACGATGACAAAGTATATTTATTAGATGATTACGAAAATGAAAAAGACGACAAAGGTTTTGACTATAAGGAATGGATTAAAAAAGTAAGAGCAATTAAATAAAAAAAATTTGAAATTATGGACTACACTACGATAGATATAAAAAGGATACGCAGGCGTATAGCGAACAGAGAAACGCCAGAATTATATAATGCTATACAAGAGGCAGACACTACACCTTACGAAATTGACAGAGAAGAAAATTTAAAAACACTACAATTATGGCAGCGGTATTGGGAAGACTTATCAGATTTCCGCAAACGCTACTTGCGTAATTTAGATTATAATTATAGCAAACAATTAGATAGTGTTGTAATTGATAGCAAAGGAAAATTTAAAACTCAAAAACAAATTATCAAAGAGCAAGGGAAAACGGCTGTAATTGTTAATGTTGTACGTGAAATGGTTCGTACTATTTTAGGACAATATCGTTTAAATCCGAGCCGTAGTGTTGTCTTTGCACGCAAAGAAGATGATAAAGTATCAGGTGAAATGCTTACACTCAGACTACACGCTGCATTAGATAGAAATAATTTTAGAGAGTTGGACGCTCAAATGATGGAAATAAATGTATTGAGTGGGTTTTCTTGTTCGAGAATTACAGATAAATTTTATGATAGTGAATTAGAAACAGACGCATATATTGCAAACGTAAATCCTTGTATGATGTTTTTTAATGGCGATATACAAGACGTTAGAGGCGATGATATATATGTTATCGGTGAAATTATTGAAACCACTGTGGACAATGTTTTAACTACCTACGCAAAAGATTATAACCAACTATTGGCACTAAAAAAGATTTTAGTACCAATGGCAAGTGAATTT
>Ga0209628_10000512_pt1 | contig 23919 bp, 28 predicted proteins | sample TergutCu122P4_FD_187285 | JGI IMG/M metagenome (GOLD analysis project Ga0209628, IMG submission 187285) | Cubitermes ugandensis P4 segment gut microbial communities from Kakamega Forest, Kenya - Cu122 P4 (SPAdes) (version 2) | ecosystem: Host-associated > Arthropoda: Insects > Digestive system...
TATGAATGCCATGAGGCCGAAGGATACAATTAACGAAAATGTGCCGAAGAACTTCCAGAATCGTTTGTATTTGGACCAACGATCCATCAGTTTGGTTCCCCATGTTGTCTTTATCATTACTGTGGGCCCGTATTTCACAAGACCGCGCTTTTTTGCGTTGGGAGATCTTCTGACCCAAATGTAGAACGGGACGTAAATTATGGCCAGGATCAGCAAGATAATGTAGTTCAGTTCCAAGTTCCTACTTCCGGTGTTATCCTGTATCACTTTTTCTTATAAAAAGTACCAGACGGACCCGTGATCTTTATTCCCGGTTCGTTGTGTTCGAAAATTATCTTCTTTGCCCACTGCAGTTTCTGTTTTTTTATCCTTGGGTCTCTGTCGTCTTTTTCCGAAGGCTTATCAAAATCGAAGCCCAATAGAAGGATGTCCGTTGCCCCGAAGTATCTCGCTATGCATACCGCACGGTCGCCGTCGGTGAATCCGCCGTAGTTTGATAATATATTATCAGGGCGGGAATGGGTCGTAAGAATAACGGGGCCGATGAACTCGGGCGCGTACTTTCGCACGAGATCGGAGTTATCTCCGTGTGCAAGTATGAATGTCACGGCACCGGCTTTGCTGGTCTCGATCTGAGGTCTGATGTCTCCGTCCAGATCTGTAACGATGAAATGCGGCATGATGTCGATATCCCTCAGCCTTCCGACGGCGGAGCCTGAAGCTATCAGCGTCCCTCTGGGCTTCATCGCCAAAATATCGTTCTCAAGATCGTCGCTTGCTCCGAACACAGTTACGCGTTTCTGCATTACGATATCGTCATCGGTGATAAGATCGGAATTCATCATCACGACGCGTAACAACCGAGCGGAATTCTCATCTGATGCACGATCGAATCCGAAATCTTCCAATATCTCTTCGTAAAGAGGCTCCCATTCATCAGGCAGCATCCGTATCCGTTTCCTTCGTGCTGTCGGCCTCTTCGATCCTGACCTTCATGTGACGCTGCAAAACAGCGGATATCACCGCCAAAGCGATACCTGCCACGAGCTCCAAACCGAAGAGGGCGTTGTTCTGCATCCCCATATTGAAATATCCGAGAAGGACGTCCAAAATGCCGGTTGCGATCAATCCCAGTGCCAGAATGTTTATGCTCCCGATGATGAAACTGAGCTGGATCTTCTTCGTTGAGATGTACAGATCGACCATATCTCCCAGATGATAGATCAGGATGGCGAATATGAATAACCATAACGCATTGGATAAGAACCAAAGGCTGCCCTCTATCAAAGACGGTATGTAAACATCACTCAGGGAAAGATATCCCACTATGAGGCCCATGAAAACGAAAAGCATTGACACCAAGAAGAAAGTCAGAGAAACACTGCCTGTTTTGATCTTGTTGGTCCATTCCACTCTGTGCACCGATAACCATTCGGCTGTGTTGTATCCGTAAAGGACAATGAACAATCCTATCAGGAAAAAGACCAGAGGAGTGGTCATGCTCGACAGAGAAGAACCGTCCTTGATGCCGGTCCCCAGGAAGACCAGGGATATCAGCAGGATGATGATCCCCAAAGGCGCAAGGAATCTCTTCCTCTTCGCCGGATCCTCTAATATCTTTGATATTATGTAGACCGTTCCTTCGATCCCCGGGGCCTGTTTGACATACACTTTCCTCACGGAATCTATGGGTACCCTTGATGCTACTATGGGGTAAACGTATTCGTCCTCGGCTCCGTCGCCCACCAGTATTACACGTTCCGCACCGACTACTTTGAGGACATATTCCAATTCGTCGACGATGGCCGCGTCGGATCTGTGGCCCACCTTGGCGTTTCCTCCGATGAGAGCTACCTCGACGTTGTTGTTCCCTTCTTCTATGATCTCCATGTAGATGTTTATCGCAGCGTAAAGAGCATTGATATCAGAATCTTCGGGGTCCGCCATTCCCAATGCGGTGGCTGCGATCGAGCAGCCTTCAACGCCGATGACCGGGGTTTTTACACCGCCCTTGACACCGAAGTCGTCGTCTCTGTCTACAACGAGGACCAAAGTCTTCTTCATCAACCCTGGATTGTTTTTGTTAATATAATACAGTTCTGTGAAAATACTACGCTTTTTGTCGAAATTTTCAGTTTTCAGAGAGGCCTTTCAGAGTAAATGTTTTCTACCCGAAGCACATGGTTTATGCTATGCGCATCAGGTGGCACGGGCATTCATGTTTCGAGTTCTTTGACTCTGAGAACTCGGTTATCATAGATCCCCACGACGGAAAATCCATTGGGATCAAGCCGCCCATCTCCAACGCAAACATCGTTCTTGTTTCACATGATCATTTTGACCATAACGCCACGAGGATCATCAAGAATGAGTACTCGCTGCTTTTCGCCGAAAAGGGAAAACATAAGATCAAAGGGATCGAATTCGAAGGAATGATCGCTCCCCATGACGATAAGCACGGCGGTCTCAGGGGAATGACCTCCATTTACAAGTTCACGATGGAGGGAATTACGGTATGCCACTGCGGCGACCTCGGCGCGATACCATCCGAAGACGTGATCAAGAAGATCAAGAACGTCGACATCCTTTTTGTTCCCGTGGGGGAGGTTTATACATTATCGATCGCAGCGGCGAAAGAGTTCATAGAAATGGTGGAACCGAGAGTGATGGTTCCAATGCATTACAGGGTCGGAGGGATCACGCTTCCGATAAAGACCCTTGAGGATTTTTTAACGGGCATACCGGAAGATGTTATTCTGTACGTGGGAAACGAAGTGGAATTGTCTTCCGACGAAGTATCCGAATTTTCGGGTCTCTGGATATTCGACAGATGATCAGTAGAGGACCAAACCGTCCTCTATCTTTCCCATTTCGATGGGGGTCGTCTCATCGCCGACGAGGGCGCCTTTGGAGTTGCACAGAATTCCGGCGCCGACGTGCTTTGAACCGTGGTTCACGGATCCTTTGATGGCTTCGACCTTCAGAATATCTTTGATGAGTTTTATGTCCTCATCCTTGGCGTTCACGTTGCAGAGGCATCCTTTATTGGTGGCTGCGCATGCGGAGCCGACTGTATCGTATCCCGCAATGGATGCTCTGACCACTTCAACACCCAGGGCATCGGCGATCGCTTTCTCCGCAGAGAGTGATAATTTGGGGTTGATGATCGCTCCCATATCGTTCGCCAAAATGTTATTGCCGGCGGCATTCACCTTATCGGGAATGATCGTGACCGGGATCTTCTTCTTTATGCGCTGGAGCTCGACCGTTTCAATCAACCCGGTCACAACGGCGCCGTTGGAGTTCATTCTTATCAGAGAACCGAGAACGAATGATCCGGAAATAGTGGTTAAAATGGTCTCCACACCCAGTACCGTTTCTATGTCTTCAACGAAACCGGGTGCGGAGTTTGCTGCCACGAGTGCAAGGTTCTCGTTCACCGCGGCGTAAACTCCGATATTGGGAGTGCCGTTGCAGCGTGAGAACCTCATCATCCTGTTCACTCTGCCAGTGAGACCTCAACGAGTCCGTCATCGAATTTGACGGCCTTGACGGTCACTTTTGAAGGGGGGTTCCTTATCCCGTTCTCCCAGATCTTTTCGTTCAGGGAGGCGTCTATCCAAACGTGTTCCTCGTCTACCTTCATGTGCCTCATGATGTATTCGCGGACCTCTTTGACAGCGCGGGCGGACCTCTTTGTGCGCGGTGCGAGTTTTGTTTTTCTGAGCGGAATGGTCATTATCCTTTCGATATCATCAGCCATAGGATCACTCCTTCAGTTTTGTGGTGCGCCAGGACCTTCTCTTGGGGTGGCGCAGGAATTGTCTGTTCGTTCTCATCATGACCCATGCGGGTACACGGCGGTTCTGCTTTATTTTCTTATTAAGCCTGCCTTTCATCGCAGGCGGTTTTGTACTTGACATGTCATCTCCTCTCGATCTTGATCTCCCTCTGTTGGGGAACGATCCTTTGTAAGATATCTCTAAGCATGGCATCCGTTATGACGCTCTGCAGTCTCCCGCTCTGAGCAAGCTGGATCAGCTGCATCTCAACCATGTTGGCCTGTTCGGGGTTCGCTAATTTTATGTTTGCGAGCCTGTCCCTTGCCTCCGGGGTGAGAATCTGTCTCATAATGGCTTGTTTCTGATTCTCGAATTGCCTGACCTTTTCCTCCTGCGCCGACTGGCCGGATTGCTGGGCCGCTACCTCTTCCATTCTTTTTCTTCTGAGTGCTTCCAATTCGGGATCTTCCATGCTTGAACACCTTCATTTCTTTCCTTTGTCAAAGACCTCTTTGGCTGTGTTGTCAAGCAGTGACTGGCCTTTCGGGCTGATCATGCGGCCCTGTTTGCTTGTGGGCAGAAGGTATCCCGCCGCCTCAAGCTGCATCATGCATTTCCTTGCAATGTTGCGGCTTCCTTTCACTGCTCTGTTCGGCATCGACCCTTTGTCTGCGAATCCTCCGTACTCTGCGGCGAGTTTGGAGGATCCCATGGGTCCTTTTACGTAGAGCTTCCTCAGAATGGACGCTGCTCTGGTGTACCACCAATCGTCCTGGGAAGGAGCTCTCTCAGTGTGCCTGCCGGTTTTTGCAAACTCAGCCCACTCCGGAGGAACGATCTTGTCGTTCTGTTTTAATTTCTCCGCGGTCCTGAGTATGAGTTCTTCGGCGGGAACATCATAGACTGTTACCATATTGATTCCTCGTTTCCATGTCAAAAATCATGATTTCCGACATCTACTGAGGTTCGTATAAGGGATGTTATATAAAAGCATAGCTAATAAAACGCGTATTATAATATCTCCGCACGTTCGGCCAGGCCCCCGTGCGGCCTGCGGGAGCAATTCCCGCCACGGCATGAAGGATAATTACCGTCATGATGTCCGTGAGTGAGGTCATGATTACAAACTATAAGAATGATACCGTATTTCGCTACCCGAAAGCACCCACCACCCCTCTCCCTCTTCCAGATCCTTTTTCATTCTTTCGAAAACGTCCTCTCCGTATTTTTCCTTCATTTTTTGTCTCGCTTCTTCAACGGAACATCCCGAATTATGAAAATGAAAGCAGATGTGGCCCCAACAGCCATCGGGAATATCCATTTCGCATACTGGGCAGTAATCGGACATATTTGCTGATGGTATTGTAAATATTTCAGACAGTCGGTTGCTGTTTACCTATGCCCCCCGCCGCCACCGCCGAAACCGCCCCCGCCGCCTCCGGAGAAACCTCCTCCGCCTCCGCTGCTGTATCCTCCTCCGCTACCTCCCGGACCGGCGCTGCGTATGAAAGCCGCGTTCGAGGTGGATCTGATCGACGACATGCTGTTTGATAACCCTGCGTTGTGGAGCACGTGAAGGTATGCGTAAGAGGGAACATATGATCCGGCAGTTCCCAATTCTTTGAACCTCACATCCAGTTCCTTAATGACCTTATCAGCCACCCCCAAAGCTGTTGCGTAAACCAGATGTTTTTCCCACAGCGGAAGTTCCATCGCTCTTCGCTCTTTCATGAGTGTCATGTCCGTGTAGAACTTCTTCAGAGCCTTTGCCTTAGCTGCTTCGTTCTCTCCCTCCTTCGTAAGCGGTCTGGGTGCGCTCTGTGAAGAGACCGCTGCGATGATCAGAGTGACGAACAGGACCGGGAATAGGAACATCATGTAATCCATGTAATCGATGATGGTCATGATGACGATTATCGGTACAGCCAAGATCAGAGGTATGAAGGGGAAATCCTTCCGTACGGATTTTGGTTCCAGCGATGCATCCTCATATCCGCCTGCGTCGAACTCTGCTTTGTCAGTTTCATTCAATCTGAAATTATCTGATGTTCTAGATTCTAGATCCTTTTTCAGCTGGCTGAGCGTGATCCTTTGTTCCACGGAGTCTTTCACCGAGAAGAACAACATATCATAAACGCTTCTTTCGAATCTTGTCATCGGGATGTTGCCGTTGATGGAAACGAAGACCAATTCTTTCCCTCCGCCGCTTTCGATCGAGATGGCTTTCTGAACCGCCAGGTTCAGGATTGTGGCGGTTATCTTGTTGCCGAGACCTTTCTTTTTGATATTGTAGTATTCTCCGAATGTAGCTTCGATGTTCGGTTTCACCATTGGAATTTCCCGTGTGTACGGGTGGTTAAAGGTCGGTTTGTTTCTTTTTTGGAATTTATATCTGATCACTGCAAGCAAGATCACCGAGATCAGCAAAATTGCGATAAGCACTAAGACCACGTTCGCCAAAAATATCGCTCTTTCCGTATCCTTTCTGAATTTTTCCTCTTCCGCCATGATGGAATCGAAGGTCTTTTCCGTCTGTACGGGAGTGATCGAGTAGAGGCCGGTCTGCTTGCTGACGACGCGTATCTCGAACATTGTGAACGAATTCAACTTAGAGCTTGTGAACAGAACGTTTGCGGTATCGTCAATGAAATCACACCGGCCGTTGGGATCCCCGTGGCCGAAGATATATGTCATGTTCTGAGTACTGCCGGAAGGCATTTTGACAGTGACCGTCAGATCGTTCAGGTCTTCGGAAAAACCTGTGTAGACCTTGTAGTAAAGGTCAATGCAATCAGAATATCGAACGACCGCATTCATCAGTTCATATTGGAAAGTAACCGTACGGTTGCCCGAGGTTGTTCTTTTGAAAAAAGCATTGATCTCCCAGTCGTCGGAGATAGGATTGGTGCCGTAGTAAAAGAGCGCCATGTCGTCTGCGCCAGTATATGTTGCTTGACTGCCCGCGCTGTAAGATGGAACGAGGGTCGCCGTTCTCCCGTCAATGACACATCTCAGAGAAGATGTGTTCAGCTTGCTCACTTTATCATTGCTGAATGAAACGTAGATCTCCCCGGTACTGGTGTAAGACCATCGGAAGTTGTATGTTTCACTCACGGCCATGCTGCCGTCTTCTTTGATCTCGATATCCACATCCGTTTTGTAATAGTTGAAGCCGTACTCTTCGTCCGACAGGGCAATAGCTAGGATCCCGAAAAAGGCAATCGCTACAATGAAGATCACTACGATTGCAGCTCCTTTATTCGCTTTCCCCATTTACCGCCCCCTCCGGATGTTCATGGCAATGCTCTCATATGCTCAGAATTGCACTTTTACGTTCTCCAGATCTTCCTCTTTGGCGTCGAAGAACTCTTCTTCTTTGAACTTGAGGATCTTAGCGAACACGATGCCCGGGAAGGATCTCACAGCTTTGTTGAATATCATCACCGAGTCATTATAGAAACTGCGGGCGGTTGCGATCTCTTTTTCGATATTCACCAATTCGTCCTGAAGCTTCACGAATCCTATATTCGCTTTCAGTTCGGGATACTGCTCACTGAGTGCGAACAGTTTGTTCAGAGCCTGCGTAAGCTGGTTGTTCGCCAGCGACAACTCGCGGACGGAGTTGGCGGTGGATCCAAGACTGCGAGCCTCTGTGACGTTCTCGAGCGTTTCTTTTTCGTGCTTAGCGTAACCCTTCACGGTTTCCACGAGATTCGGCACCAGGTCGAATCTTTTCTTGCATTGGATCTTTATCTGGCTGAAATTGTTCTCAACCTTCAGTTTCTTTGCTACAAAGTTGTTGTAGAAATATACAAGGATGATGATCAGCAGGAAAACTACCAAGGCCAATGCGATCAATACAACTGCCATCGGAGACATTTATTCCCTCTTTCCAGCATTTATGTAAGAATTGACGATATTTAAAATCCTCATACTTCTGGACGTTTCAGAATCTATGAATTTTGTTTCGAACATTATTTAGGATACTAAGCCGATACACAAGCTGGTCAAATGAAAAAAATACCTTTGCTCATCGTTTTTGCGGTCTCTCTAATGATGATATGTACGACTATTTCGGTTCTATCTGAGGAAAAGGTCTCAGTAGAGGCTACTGCGGCGGACGATTTCATCGTAAAAGAGACAACTGTATTCAAAGTCGACAGCACAGGAGAGTTGGTCCTTTACAAAGATTTCCATCGGATCAGTTACTACGCCGTTGACTCGGTGTTGGTGGTTTCTGACGGATTCATCCTTGTCGGTCAGACCATTGCAAAGACCGATTTTGATGGGAACGTAAAATGGCAAAATAAGGATCCATATCTTAAAGGAGTGAGATTTTACTCAGCAGTTGCTTTATCGGACGGATTCATAGCTGTGGGAACTTCGCCGGGAAAACAATACAAAGAGGGCAATTACACAACGAGCACCATAAAAGGGACCATGGCGAAGTATAGCTACTCCGGCAAACTTTTATGGGAGAAGACCTCAAATTGGGGAGGTCATAATCAAAGATATATGTCGGTCGTCGCTGACACTGACGGGTACGTCACCACAGGTTCATCGGAATGGATAACCTCTTCAGAAGGCCCCTATACTCCGAACATCTGGACATATATTGTCTCAAAATACGATCAGAACGGATCCTTGGTATGGGAGAACAAATATTCAGATTACATCTGGCCGGTTGTTGTTCTATCTGACGGACTATTGGTTCTTGTCGCTCCGAGCAATAATGGGTATGTAGAGAAGATCGATGGTGCAGGTGATACAGTTTGGAAGAGTGACATGGAGTTTAATGGATTGTTCTCCGTCACTGTTACGCCGAATGAATTAATCTTTTTGGGATACAAGAGCGAAATAATCACTTTCACCTCTGAAGGCATTACATCATCAACATCAGAAAAGAGGCCTGCGATCACAATTCTGAAAACGAACGGCGATTTAGTTTGGAAGAAGATCGTCACCAATGAGTACGGCAGGTATAACGATGCGGTAGCAGTTTCGGACGGCTATGTGGTCGTAGGTTCAACAATGCTTTCTGATGGTTATCCGTGGAAAGGCCCCCTTGATCCTTACTATAAAGACATGGACGCAGTAATTGTAAAATTCAACAAAAGAGGAGATGTGGTGTGGAAGAGATCATTCGGCGGTGAAGGGACTGATCTATTCCGAACTATAACCGGGGTACCCAACGGATTTGTTTTAACCGGAATTTCGACCGAAAAGTCTTTCGGCAACGGTGACTGGATCGGCGTGGAGTCAGTGCAAAATACCAACAATATCTTGGTCTTGGCTGACAACGATGGCAATGTCAGGGAAGCATTTAACATTGACACGGGATCTGGGATTGAGGAGCTTCTTGAAGAAATCTTTGGGATGAAAGATACCACTGGATCCTTTCTGGCACAAATCGTAATAATGATAATCGTATTGATCGTTGTATTGATTATCGTCAAACTTCCTGCGATAAAGAAAAAGCTAACTTAACTTTCTTTCAAACCTCAACAATAATAACAGATATTTTCTCTCTCTCTCTCTCAACAGTCAAACAATCATTTTTTATGTTTTACAATTACCGATCGACTCATGAGAATGATAAAGAATAAAGTAAGGGTGGCCGTTAGGCCGTTTTTGAGCTTAAGATTTGAAGCGGTAGTCTTCTTTCTTCAAGAGGAAGTAGAATATCACGCCCACTATTCCGGCGATTATTCCTCCGGTGAAGAAGGAAAGTATCGATCCTATCAGTAACAGGGTGCATGCCCTCTTGTGCTTCTCCAACTTGTATAAGTTGACACAGCAAATGAGAGCTATTATTCCGTTGACCAAACACAGAATTCCTACGAGTACGAACGCCCCTCCGAGGAAATCAAAGAGGGCTATGTAGCCTCCGAATCCCAACAAAATAATACCGGAAATGAGCAGCAGTATGCCCCACAATATTCCCAAAATGAAAATGAGTGTGACCGTGCCTCCCATACCCTGTGTCGTATTCTTATTCTGGTTGCTGCTTTGATTGCTGCTTCCTTCGCTCATGGTATCATTTCCGCACGAAGGACAGAATCTCGTTTCGTCTTCGATCTGTCTTCCGCACTTATTACAGTAAGATGCCATGATAAGAACTGGTTTCCTTACTATATAATTATATTGCGGTTTTTTCTTTAAACGTGAACTTTTCATTACCCAGAAGACCGGTTTGTGAAGAATTTTTATCAATATATTCCGACCAAATTATATACGAATGAAGTTCATTTGATTCATATGAATGACAGGCCGAGCTATTGCAGCAAGTGCGGATCGCAGTTGTACGAGTCCGATTCGTTCTGTGTAAGATGCGGAGCTAAGATCGATGCTCAAACGACGTCTGCTCCCGTGAACGTGCAGCAAGGCAGCGAAAAAAGAAGCACAAAGCTGTGGATCATATTCGCCCTCGGGATCATTTGGGCGGTCATAGCGATCTATTCCGGAATTGACGCCATTATCAACGCTCAGTCGTCCATTGATATGATCGATATCGGAACTTGGGAAGCTCTCGGTCTAGATCCTCAGCTTCTTATCGATATGGTGAAAGCGATCGGAGTTGTGTTCATTATCAGCGGGATTCTGTCACTGATCACATCTATCCTGGTTTACGCGAGAAGATACCACACGATAGCTTTGGTCGCATGCATAATCGGCTCCATACTGGCGTTGATCGCTTTGGTGGGAATTATCGGACTGATAGTGGCGGTCTTCCTTAACGGTTCCAAGAACGAATTCAAAAGATCGGGGAGTTGAATGAATGCCTCATCTAAATAAGATATCGTGGGTGTTGATCGCCGCTATATTAGTGCTTGCGGCAATGTTGGTGGTCGTTTCCATTTTCGGTTATGATACGGAATTGATCTACATTTTGCTGGTGGTAATGACGGTCCTCACGGTGATCCTTTTGGTGATCGCTCTGATGACCAGAAAGACCGTTGCGAAGCTGGAATATGACGGTCTGGATGTTCGCGGAGCTCTTATGCACGCAAAGATCCCTTACGGGGATATCGGATCGATTGAAGTGAGAGACAGATTCGATTACGGGATCCGCGTGGGAGGATATGCCGATCTCAGACGCCTTGGAGGAAAATTCAGGAACAAAGAATTCGGCACTTACGATCTGAGCGCATTGATCACCGTCAAAGAGTATATCGTCGTCCATAAGATCGACGGAAAGGTGCTTGTTTTCAATCTTGAGACAGTCGAGGAAACTCTCGAGTTCTTCGAAAAACTTAAAAAGTGGACGGGAAAATAATTAGGTGATAGTATGGCAGGCCACAACATAAGAATTACATGGGTGATATTCTCCGCCGTCCTCATACTGGTAGCATTGATGGTAGCGTTAACTGCGATGGGGCGTAATGATTTCTATAATATCCCGATCATCATGAGCGTTCTGATTCTTCTCATCATCTTTCTGGTGATTACCGCATTTCTCACGAGAGGGACCACAGCGTTGCTGCAGTCCGACAGGCTGAATGTCCGCGGCCATCTGTTCAATGAGAAAGTGCCGTACGGGGAGATAATATCGGTTGAGATGCGCGACGGATTCGATTACGGAAACTTCAAAGCAGGATACGCAGACCTCAAACGGCTCGGAGGACAATATAATAACAACGAATTCGGAACATATTATGTGAGCGCTAAGATAGCCGTCAAAGAGCATATCGTTGTACATAGGATCAACGGAAAGGTTCTGGTATTCAATCTTGAAACGCCGGAAGCGACCATTGAATTCTACGATAAACTGAAGAAAAGGACCGGAAAATGATGAAGTGATAGTATGGCAGGTCTGAGCAGAAGTATGATGTGGAGAATGGCCGCAATGGCGCTGGCAACAGGTGCGGCCTTGTGTTTCTCTCTATTAGTGGACACCGAAAGAAAGTACACTTTCTACATTTTCCTTGTTCTTACTGCTGTGATAATGATCATTATGGCGGAATCAATGATAGGAAAGAAAGTTACCGCCAAAATGGAATATGACGGGATCCTCCTTTCGGGGCCGATGTTTTTATTCAAGCTTCCCTTCGATGAGATGAATAAGCTGGAGATCCGTGATTCCATAGACAGGGGAATGCGTTTCGGCGGTTACAGCGGTTCGAAAAAGGTCACCGGGAAATACAAGAACGACGAGTTCGGATTGTATGATATCAACGTCGATCTGAGAGCGAATAAGTTCATCGTTCTCAGAAGGATCACCGGTGTCTATCTCGTGTTCAGTCTTTCCACCGAACAGGAAACAATCGCGTTCTATAACGAACTCAGAAAATGGGTAAAGAAATAAAAAAGCGGGGTGACCCGCTGTTTACCAGTTCTGTGCCTGTACTTCGAAGAAGGGCTGGGGGTGCTTGCATGCGGGACACTGTTCGGGTGCTTCTTTCGCCACGTGTAAGTATCCGCAGTTCTGGCATTTCCAGACCACGACCTTGTCCTTCTTGAACACTTTTCCTTTCTGGATGTTCTGGAGAAGTTCCAAATACCTCTTTTCGTGGACCGCCTCGATCTCCCCGACCAGTTTGAACTGATCGGCGATGTCGTTGAATCCTTCTTTCCTGGCGGTCTTTTCGAATTCCTTGTACATTGTGTTGAACTCGTAGTTCTCTCCCGCCGCGGCGTCCTTCAGATTATCGATGGTCTGGGGGATGCATCCTCCGTGAAGGGCTTTGAACCAGAGCTTTGCGTGCTCTTTCTCGTTCTCGGCTGTCTCCAGGAATATATCTGCTACCTGGTTGTATCCTTCTTTCCTTGCCTGGGAAGCGTAGTATGTGTACTTGTTCCTGGCCTGGCTTTCGCCGGCGAAGGCTGTCATTAGATTCGCTTCTGTTTTGGATCCTTTAAGTTCCATTGAATTACCTCATACCCCAAAGGGACTTTGGGATTAAAAGAATCTCTGTTCAAAAAGCAATCAGCGGCGGAGGAACGACTTTTTCTTAACGTTACCGTTGGAATCGAATTTCTTTTTCATCAGAAGGTCGTAATTCTTCCTGGCTTTTTCATTTTCGGGATCCAATTTCAATAATATCTCAAGCTCCCTTTTCGCTTTTTCATAGTCGCGGAGATCGTTCAACAGCAGAACGGAATAGTTCTGATGGTATTCCGGTTTTTTGGGATCGAGAGCTATCGCCTTTTCGTAATATTCGGCGGATCGTTTGAAATCCGCTTTCTGAAGTCTGAGAAAGATCGCATAAGCATTGAAAACCACTGCTTCCGGACATACCTCGATCAGTTTTTCGTATATCTCCGCAGTACGTTTATTGTATCTTTTGTGTTTGATCTGAACGGTAACGAGCGCTTTCATCGCGTCGATGTTGTCGGGTTCTTGTTTCAGGACCATCTCCATCTGCGCAATGCCGCCTTCCATGTCCTTTTTGTCATAAACGAGGGTTCTCGCAAGCTGTATCCTTGCTGTCGTGTTAGCGGGATCTTTTTCCAGATATGATTCGAGGGTTTTCACGGCGCCGTCCGGGTTACCGCTCTCCGCCTGCCTTTTTGCTTTAGAAACGGCATCATACTCCGGTTCCTTCATGAAAATGTGATTACGGAGGGATTAATAATCGTTTGTGAGAGATCATTCTTCTTTGGACTTCAGGTAGCTCTTTATGATACCGTTCTTGAATCCCTTGTAGTACGTATTGACGTAAACGAAGGATGTGATCACGGCGATCAATCCGATGAATGCTATGTAACCCAGGTATGTTGTCACTATTCTAGAAAAATCCATTCCCATGTACACGGATAACGTCAAAAGCATCATGAAGAACGTGATGGCAAAGAATCCCTGGTAAAGTCTTCCCTTCATACCTTTCCACAAGTAGAAGGGGCGGGGTGCGTCGGATACGGCCTTTGCGCCGATCGATTTTACAATGCTCCACGGAATGATCAGAGTGGAGATGAACAGCGACAGGAACATCCCCACCAGGAGCATCTCGTCGAAGGTGAATATCTGAAGGAACAGCGGATTGATGAAAATGTACGAACAGATTACTATTCCCAGCATGAAGATGCTGAAAGCCGTACTCAGGAAAAGACTGAGGTTGAATTTTTCATCCTCGGCTTCGGGCTCGAATTCGATGGCTTTCACATCTATGATGTCCGGTACCTGGAATAGCCATTCGCTAATGCGGTTGCGGTAATTCTTTACCGCGGGCGGAGATTCGATATATCTGAGAACACGGTAGAAGTAACTTCTGAAGTATCCCACAATTACGGAAACCACACCGTACGCAACAAAGAACACGACGATCGTTATCGTGTAAAGAGCAACCAAGAAAGAATAAACGCTCGGACTCATTTCGAAAATATCGAAATATTTGACGATGAAGTCGCTGAATCCGATATTCGTTCCGACGGGATAAAGTACGAAGGATATGATCACCGGCAGAATGATTATGGCCGCTATGACATAGTATTTTGAAATCACGCCTATGTCGGAAAGGAAAACGCAGGCCACCCCCAATACCGTAAATCCCAGAACGAACCCGAGACATATTGCCAAGACTATTCCCATGAAAGAGTAATTGTGAAGATATATCGCAAGAATAACGATCAGAACGAAGCACGCAACAAGGAACGGCGGGAAAATTTTCAGGATGAGCCTGTCTAGTTTATCGTGTTTTGTATCATCGTCAAGGCTGATGACATTCCGCAGGTAAGACATGGGGTGGGGTATCCTGTGCCTTTTCTTACCGGAAGACTCGTCCATGCCATCAATAAAACATCGCCTTATTATAAACCTATTCGATAGTTATATTATCGGTAAATCAATAACACTGACATGGAAGAACGGAAGGGACTGAAGAATAGGGGTTATTCTCACTCCGATATGGATGAACGGCGAGTTGCGATCGAAAAGCTGACCGGAACCAATCTGGAAAGCATTTCCAAGGTGTGTTTCGATCCGGAAAAGGCTTCCAAGAACATTGAGAATATGATCGGCGCCACTCAGATACCTCTGGGATTCGCCGGCCCGGTCCTGATCAAGGGAGATCATGCGAAAGGAGAATTCTTTGTTCCTTTGGCAACTACCGAGGGTGCATTGGTGGCATCCATCTCTAGGGGAATGTCGGTCATCAACGACGGCGGAGGCGCGACGGTCAGGGTATTCCAGGACGGTATGACCAGAGCGCCGGTATTCAGGGTGGATGGGATCGAACATTGTTCGAAAGTTATCAAATGGATAGACGACAACATGGATCTGATCTCATCGGTCGTGGATAAAACCACAAATCACGGAAAACTCAATTCGGTGGAGACCTTCCCTGCGGGAAGGAATCTGTTCATCAGATTCACATATCACACCGGCGACGCTATGGGAATGAATATGTCCACCATCGCAACGGAAGCTGTTTGCAAGGAGATAGAGGAGCACACAGGTGCGGTCATGGTCTCAGTTTCCGGGAATCTTTGCAGCGATAAGAAGGCCGCCGCCATCAATATGATAAGAGGCAGAGGAAAATCCGTCATCGCGGAAGCATTTATTCCTCGGGATATCGTAGAAAAAAGACTTCATGCTTCAACTGAATCCATCGTTGAAACAAGTATCAGAAAGAACCTTGTGGGAAGCTCGTTGTCAGTGACTCTCGGAGCAAACGCCCATGCGGCAAACATGGTCGCCGCATTGTATATCGCCACCGGTCAGGATCCGGCGCAGGTGGTAAGCGGAAGCATGACCACCACAATGTGCGAGAATATCGACGGGGATCTTTACATATCGGTCAGAATGCCTTCAGTGGAAGTGGGGACGGTGGGAGGCGGCACAAGGCTCCCGTCCCAGTCCGAGGCCCTCAGCATCATGGGATGCTTGGGCAACGAAAAAGCAAAGAAGCTCGCAGAGATCGTTGCCGTAACGGTCCTTGCGGGAGAATTATCAACTATCTCGGCTCAGGCAGCGGGCCATCTGGGAAAAGCTCATCAGGAGTTAGGACGCTGATCAGATGCCGGTCATAAACTTCAATTACAGCGACCTTTGCGGATTGTTGGGAAAGAAAGTATCTCATAAAGTATTGATGGAAAGGATACCCCTGATAGGTGCGGACATGCATCAGACGGAAGGTCCCGAAGAAGAAATGTCAGTAGAATTCTTCCCTGACCGCCCCGATCTGTTCTCGGTCGAGGGTTTGGCAAGAGCTCTCCGCGCGTTCCTGGATATTGAACCTGGACTGAAGAAATATTCCGTGGGAACTTCTGATATCGTCGTTACAGTTGACGATTCTGTCAACGAAGTAAGACCGTGCTTTGCCTGCGCTGTGATTAAGGACATTAAGGTCACCGACGATCTAATCAGATCCATGATGGAGCTTCAGGAAAAGCTCCATATGACCATCGGCAGAAAAAGGACCAAGATAGCCATTGGTCTTCACGATCTTGACAAGGTGAAAGGACCTTTCAGATACACTGCGGTTAAACCGAACGAAGCATCTTTTGTTCCTCTGAACGGAACAGTAAAACAGGATCTGAACCAGATCCTCAAATCCCACGACAAAGGGAAAGAATATGCGAACATCCTGCTGGGTAAGAAGCGTTATCCCATAATATTCGACAAGAACAACGACGTTCTTTCGTTCCCTCCCATAATAAACGGTGCTCTGACAACGGTCACTACAAAAACAAAGAACATATTCATCGACGTCACCGGCACCGATCAGAGATCTGTGAAAGGAGCTTTGGATATCGTTGCCACCGCACTCGCAGAACGCGGCGGAAAGATCTGCAGCGTGAAACTTATCAAAGGTTCATCACCTATTTCTCCCGATCTCACCGAAACAGAGGTCACGATATCGATAAAAGAATGCAGCAAATTCCTGGGCGTTGAGCTTTCCGAAAAGGACATTAAAAAAGCCATCGAGAGGATGGGTATGTCTGCGTCGGTCAAAGGAGACGACGTTAAAGTTCTCATTCCTTCAACAAGGCTGGATATAATGCATAAGGTGGACGTTTTCGAGGATGTCGCCATTGGATACGGATTCGACCGCTTCGGAGGATCTTATAAATCACAGCAGACGCTGGGAAGAACTGGCGCCGTTACTTCATTTTCAGATAAGATGAGGACCGTTATGATAGGTCTGGGTTTCACTGAAGTGACAACCCTAACATTAAGCAACCAGAAGGACGAGTTCGAAAGGTCCGGTCTTCCTGAGAAAACGTCATCCTGTGTCACAAACCCGATAACCGAGGACCATACATGCCTCAGATCTTATCTGCTGCCCAGTTTGATGAGGATACTCAGACACAATAAACACAGGGACCTTCCTCAGAAGATATTCGAGATAGGCTTTGTTTCCGATGATCATCGTACCACGCCGCATCTGTGCGGGATGGTCGCAGCATCGAAGACCTCTTTCACCGAGATCAAATCAACAGTCGAAGCGGTCGCCAGAGAGATGGGCCTCAAATATTCCATTTCGACATGTCAATACAGGACATTCATCGACGGAAGAGGTGCTTTCATTTCTTCCAACGGTAAGAACATAGGTTTCTTCGGCGAACTGTCTCCGAAAGTTATCACTGATTACGAAATGACCCACCCGGTGATGATGTTCGAGATAGACGTCTCGTCCATAATCAGTGAAAAAGCAGGGAGCCTGTTCTGAATCATGGAAGCAGGCGACAAGTTTCCCGATTTTATTCTCAATGACGAGAACGGAGAAGAGTTCAACAGCTCCTCTCTGAACGGAATAAGATACGTGATATACTTCTACCCGAAGGACGGCACATCCGGCTGTCTGAAAGAGGCATTGGATTTCACCTCCCTTTATGCAAAGTTCATGCTCAGGAACATACCGGTGATCGGAGTAAGCAAAGACTCCGTCGCATCGCACAAGAGATTCACAGAACAGAATTCACTGAAAGTGAAGCTTCTCAGCGACCCGGATCATATACTGTTGGAGGCGGCCGGCGCTTGGGGAACCAAGATGATGTACGGAAAAGAAGTTCTGGGTACCGTAAGATCAACTTTTATCGTTGGAAAGGACGGTATTGTCGAAGCGGCATGGAAAGGCGTCAAGGTTGACGGCCATGCCGATAAAGTTTTAGAAAAAGCAGTTTCTCTGACTAAAACCAAGAACTGATTCACAGATCTTTCATGCGCGGTATCATTGCTGCAGTAACGGACTGTTCGGTGAGTGTCTTCCTGTCAAGCAGCCCTTTGCTGAGATGACCCACCGCACCCTGCTTCTTGCCGATGTCCGGGTCTCCGTACAGCTGATGCATCGCTTCTCCAACTGTAACTCCCTTTGAAACAAGTTCAGCAACGTCGTCCGGGTACCTGAAACCCGGGCCGACGCCCACCGTCATCAAGCCGTTCTTATCCAAAATCGCACAATACTGGAAATCGTACAGACCGTCATCAGTTTCGAACACTCCGGCTTCTATTCCCACCGAAAGGTCTCTGTCGCCTAAAGCTGCAGAAGCACGGTTCATTGCGCCTTTCCTGGTCTCCTGTTCCTTGGGCTGCGGAGAGACACCGCTTTCAACTTCAACAGGAATTATTATCACGCTTCCGAAAACCTTTTCCATCACTGTCCGAACGGCCTCAACTTTGATCACATTGGTTGATCCGACGGCGATCCGTATCGCATCGGCCTTTCCGTTCTTTGCATACTCGCCTTTCATTATTTTGGTGGAACTGATCTTCTTATCGTCAAAAGCATTGATGAAAGGGATTACCACGATCTGAAGAGGTCTTATTCCTCTGGATGATCTGTCTTTGTTAATTTTCTCGGCGTTCGGTAATGTTTCCTGCGAGACCACTATGATGTCGGCCTCGTCCACCTTCTTTTTCGGACCGTAAATGTCTCGGATCTCGATGATCTCCCATGGTTTGGTCATTTTTTCCAAGAAAGATTCCAGCTCTTTTTTTCTGATGTAGTAAGGAACGGTCTCGCTTCTCGAGGACGAGGCCATGCCGTCCGCGGTAAGACCTATCAGTACCTGATCGCCGACTTCGAATGCTTTTTCCAAAAGACGCTTATGGCCCTCGTGCAGGATGTTGAACGTTCCCGCCGCGATAGAGATCATTTAATCACCTTCAAACGTAGAACATGAGGATGAGTACGGTCGTTGCCGCCACGATCGCCAGCCAGATGATCGCCAGCTTCCTGATCTTTTTCTTTGCATCCTGGCCGGCTGAATCTTTGCATACGTCGCCGCAGAATTCTCCCTCGCCTACGAAGGCCTTGCCGCAGCTGTGGCAATGTCTGTGCTGAGGTATCCTTTCCGGTTGATCCGCCATGTTCCGTAATCAGATGTAGTAAATAAAAAGGTTCAGTGAATTTTTCGATCGATCTCGTTATGAACGATGATCATGCAATGGTCGCCGTGAAGGCTGTAAGGGCCGATCGATGCTTTATCGGGAGAATATTTCATCAGAATGCCTTCCTCTTCATCGGTCAGATCCGTATTATCGCTTATGACGAAGGTCATGTCCCCGCTCATCTCGAGATCTCTCAGATCCGAACCGTCCTCTTTCAGGTAGATGAGCTTGCTTTTTGCCGAAAGCATTTCAATGATGTCCGAAAAGGATCTTCTTGATACGTAAATTCCGGGAGAAGATCTTGTTTCGCCCTCGCCCAGCTCTTTGATCAGGGCATTCCTTATGAGCGATGAAGTGCTTCGTTCATCCGGGTTCAGATATCTTAACTCGGATCCGCAGAATCGTATTGTTTTCGGGGGATCGTATCCTCCCTGGTGTATCAGGTATAATTCGGTGTCCTTTCTGATCTCGTGGCTTAGAAAGAAAGCCGAATTGACGCATCTTACAAGTATGTCTAACCTTCCCGCTCCTCCCGAGATGTCATCCAGTCTGAAATCACCGGTCGTAACGGCTTTGTGCCCCACGATCACAAAATATCTCATCTGATCACTGCAGGTCCTGCAGGCCTTCCATGTCCATGCCGCCCAGCTGTTTCATCATCTGTTTGCGCACTTTGCGGTCCTTGCTCATGGCTGACAGCGTTTTCTTGCTTTGGTGATACTGTTTCAGCAACCCTCTGACATCCGCAGTGGTGACGCCCGCACCTTTGGCGATACGGTCTATGCGCTTCCCCTTGATCTTATTGGGATCGTCCTTTTCTTCATGGGTCATGGAGTCCATTATCACTTTGAACATGTACAGCTTCTTCTGGGATTCCTCGTAATCGATCTTTCCTTCCATGTTGCTGAAACCTGGTATCATGCTCATCACTTTCTGAAGCGGTCCCATCTTGCTGACGGCGGCCATCTGCTGATACATATCGTTCAGCGTGAAACGTCCGGACATCATGTTCTTGGCAAGCTGTTCCATTGCCGCTTCGTCATCGATCTCATCCTTAGCCAATTCTACCAATGAGGCAAGATCGCCCATACCCAGAAGCCTGGAGATGAAACGGTCTGAATTGAAAGCTTCAAGGTCGCGGATGTGCTCTCCCGTTCCAATGAATATGATCCTTGCTTTAGTTCTCGCCACAGCGGATAACGCACCGCCTCCTTTGGCGGTACCGTCCATTTTGGTGAGAATAACGCCGGTAACTCCGACGGCTTTGTTGAATGCGTCTGCCTGAGGCCCCGCCTGCTGTCCCACCTGGGAATCGAGAACGAGAACTCTTTCTTCGGGCTTCGCCACTTCTGCGATGTCTATTAACTCTTGGATCAGGTCCTGCTCAAGAGCGTGGCGTCCCGATGTATCTATGATCTTGATCTTTTTGTCGGCGAAATGCTTCATTCCGTTCTTTACGATCTCGGCGGCATTCTTGTTCCCGGGTTCTCCGTAAACATCGACGCCTATCTTTAATCCAAGCTGCTGAAGCTGATCGAGAGCTCCCGGCCTGTAGACGTCTGCGCCTATCAGGCCCACGCTGTAATTCTTTTTTGTAAGGAACAGAGCCAATTTTCCCGTGGTCGTGGTCTTACCCTGACCGTACAGACCGACCATCATTATGGTCTGAGGCTTCAGTTCCAAAGGTTTGCCGGTGCCCAGAAGTTCGACCATTTCTTTTTTTATGATACCGATAACGTGGTCTCTTGAGCTTTTTCCCGCAGGTGGCTTCTCGTTCAGTGCGCGTTCTTGGATCCTGTTAGTGATCTCCAGGACCAGCTGAACGTTCACATCCGCCTGCAGCAATGCGCGCTGAAGCTCTTTGGAGATCTCTTTTACAAGCTCTTCGTCTACTTGTGACGATTTCGCCACACGTTCGAGAACATCCCTGAGCGATTTTCCTAATCCTTCCAGCACCATCAGATCAACTCGGCTATAAGCATCAAACGTATTTTAGAATATGGTAGTGCGGGAACAGGCCAGCCAGTCAGAAGGGATGGGATGCACTCTACAGAGCCGGCCTTTTTCCCCGTGAATAGGAATTGGTGAAGTATCTATTTAAAGATTCCCGTGATAAAAGAATAAGGGTATTTAATAAGGGTGTTTGAGGGCATCGAAAAATCAGGAGTTTACAGATATCCGGATTTTTGCAGCGCCATAAGGTTGTCGGTGCTGAGTTTTTCTCCCGCTTTGAAGCGTTCGAAGATCTCTTTCGCCTCTTTTTTCGACTCTGTGTCGACCTTTTTCTTCTTGGCGGCGGTCTTCTTGCTCTTCATGCCGGCAACGTCTTTGTCCATCTCGTGAACGGACTTGATCTGCTCGATGTGCTTCTTGTGCTCTTCATCGGCGGCCTGTTTGCACTCGATGAACTTTGCCTGTGCCGCGTCGGCCTCTTTCCTGAGCGCGTCGGCCTCTTCGTAAAGCTTCATCATCTTGTCGTGTGAAGACTGAGCGGCTTCTGCGAATTCCGACACCTGGCGGTGTACGATCTCAGCCTGGATCTTTGCTTCTTTGAGCTGCTGGATGACCTCTTTGATCTCTCCGTTCTGCTCAAATGATTTCTCTTTTTCGTCGATCTGTTTGGCGATTATGGATATTTTCTTGACGATCTCATTCTCTTTGTCCTTTGTGAGAGATCTTGTCTGCTGCTCGAATTCCAGGTCCTGTTTCTGCTTCTTCAGCTGTTTGAGGGGCACTCCGTCCTTATCCTCCGCGGGCCTCTCAGGCCTCATCTGGGATATCTTCTCTTTCAGGGCGGTCACCGTCTGGTTGCGCTCATCCCTAAGGATCTTGGTCTCTCTTACCTTCTGGTTAAAAGAGTCGCGCTCCTCCCTGCATCTGCCGGCCTCGTCAACGAGTTCCCTGACCTTATTGTTGAGTGTGTCCCTTTTCGACTTCCACTCTTTGGTCTGGTTGTTCAGCTCGTCCCTGAGGCGCCTGTGCCTCTCGGCGTCGTTGTTAAGAATGCTGCGTTTCTGCTCCAGCGCGGCCAGTTCCTCGGGGGATACTTTTCCCTCTTCCGCAGACTCGCCGTCATCGCTTTCAGCAGCCTCTACGGGCTGCTTAACATTCTTCTTTCCCTGTTCTTCAAGAGCGTCAACGTTCTCTGACGGTGACTGCTGTGCTTCCTGAGAATCTTCTAGTTGAGTTTCCTCCACAAATTCATCCATAAATCATCACTCATTCGTTCGACTTGGTCATAAGCATAAGTATGACCCACTTTAATGCGTTATATATGGGTGCCCCTTATAAAGATTTCTAGTAATTTTATGAGCTTTTTTGAATGAATTCAACATTTTTTAGCTGTTTGACGTACCTGTCTTATAAAAGATATAAATAATGTTATTCAATCCAACATCTAAATGACGGAAGGTTCTATTTGTCCTCTAGACTTCAGGTACGGCCGCAGAGAGATGAAGATCATCTTCTCCGAAGAAGGCCGCATACAGTACCAGATGCAGGTCGAAGCCGCTCTTGCTAAAGCGCAGGCTTCGGTGGGGACAATAGAGAAAAAGCATGCGGACGAGATCGCAAGGGTCGCTTCTTTGGATGTTGTCAAGATCGAACGGATCAAAGAGATAGAGGCCGAGACCAACCACGATATGATGGCCATGATCAAAGCTATGACGGAACAATGCAAAGGCGGTTCCGGAAAGTTCATACATCTCGGCGCAACATCGAACGACATAATCGATACCGCTACCGCACTACAGATCAAGGATGCTCTGGAACTCATCAATAACGATGTTGATGAATTGCTTTTCACATTCGCAACGATCGCAAAAAGGGAAAGGAATACTCTGGAAGTGGGAAGGACCCACGCACAGTTCGCAATCCCCATCACCTTCGGTTTCAAGATCGCCGGGTACATCGCCGAGTTGCTAAGACACAAGGAAAGGTTATTCGAGATAGAACCGAGAGCCTGCGCAGGAAAAATGGCAGGTGCCGTGGGAACCGGAGCAGCTCTGGGAAAGAACTTCAGCAAGATACAAATGCTGGTGATGCAGGAACTGTTCCTTACATACGAACCTGCTGCCACTCAGGTGGTAGGCCGCGACAGGTATACGGAGCTGGTTTGTTTACTGGCGAATATCGCTACTTCGTTGGAAAGATATGGAACGGAGATAAGAAACCTCCAGAGAACGGAGATCGGAGAAGTTTCGGAACCGTTCGACGTTGACAAACAGGTCGGAAGTTCGACCATGGCGCAAAAAAGGAACCCTATCGGTTCGGAGAACATAACCGGACTTGCCCGAGTGATTAGAGGATTCGTCATTCCCGCATTTGAGAACCAGGTGCTTTGGCACGAGAGGGATCTTTCCAACTCGTCGGCGGAGAGATTCATACTGCCGCATGTTTTCGTTCTGCTGGATGATATGCTTGTACGGACGAACAAGATATTCTCAGGCTTGAAGGTAAACGCCGACAGGATGCTGAAGAACATCGAAATGTCAAAGGGATTGATCATGGCCGAGCCGGTGATGATGAAACTTGTCGAGAAAGGTATCGGAAGACAGGTCGCTCACGAGATCGTAAGAGAATCGTCCATGATCGCCATGGAGAAGAACATCAACCTCAAGGAAGTTCTGCTGAAGAGAGAAGATGTCAGGAAAGTTTTGACGGAGGCTGAATTGACCTCCGTCATGGATCCGGTCACGTACACGGGCGACGCAAAAACGATAGTGGATAAAATGGTCTCCTCTGCGGAAGAAGTACTCGGAAAGAAGGTTTGAAGATGGTCTCGGAATACAAGAAAAAGAAAATGAAATACGGCGCGATAATCGGCGCCGCAGTCGGAACGGGAATATTCATCGCAGCGTATATGAT